>Ga0207696_1000148_pt1 | contig 120559 bp, 101 predicted proteins | sample KBSS54metaG_FD_184403 | JGI IMG/M metagenome (GOLD analysis project Ga0207696, IMG submission 184403) | Switchgrass rhizosphere microbial communities from Kellogg Biological Station, Michigan, USA - KBS S5-4 metaG (SPAdes) (version 2) | ecosystem: Host-associated > Plants > Roots > Rhizosphere... | reverse complement strand
CGACCACCCTCTTTAAAGGTCAGCTTCCCTTTTATTCCCGCTACGAGGAACGAGTAAAGGGAAGAAAAAGGCGAAAGCGACCGTCTTAAAGGGGGTGGTCGCGCGTAGCGGGCGACGGTGTGCCGCTTTTGACGTTGGGGGTTTTGGCGCGGCGTCCAGATGCGACATTACCCCCATGTGACAGGCAGTGAGAGCGTCCAGCCCGAGCGTATTGTCACACGCCGTTGCCCGTCATACGTGCGTTTCAGGAGACTGACGACCACTGGTCGGCTGTTTTCTGAAAGCGCGGATAACGGGCATGAGCGTCGGAGACGTTCAGTACTTTTCATCCTTTTATGGGCGTCATCAATAGGCGTCGCGTATGGGCGTGGGGTTTAACGTCCATCGGTGAGGCCCATGTGATGCGCCCGTCACACCGAAATCAGAACGGAGATCACTGCAATGGGAACTCATCTGATGCAAAGGCTGAATGCCTTTTCGGATGCCTTTTCTTTTTTTCTGCTGTGGCTGCAATACAACCCGGTAATATTATCCATATTTGCCGGGCTGACGCTGCCATTCATCTTTCATCTGCCACGTGAAGAAAGAAAAAATGCCCCCTTCTGGTTAAAATCGGTAGCGGGTGTATCCACCTTCTTTCTTATATTTGGCACCCTGTCACCGCTAACCATCCAGGGGCTGAGTTTTTTCTTTAAAGTACTCGACAATAACATTCTGCTCAGATTATCACTCTGGATACTGACTGTCGGATTTACGCTTGCCGGTCTGGCTTTTCATATTACGGCCCGAAGGTTGCTGATGGGTGAAATCGACAGCCTAAAACACCGGATGATTAAAAAAAGTAAACTGGAAAGAAATGTCAGAACGGATGTTCGTGAAGTCAGGGACATGTTGCCTGACAGCATTGCGTATAATCCGCTGGATTATATTGACCTGAATAGAGGTATCTTTATTGGGCTAGATAAAGATGATCAGCCGCAATATATTACCGCCGAAGAGTTTCAGACTCAACACGCCGATCTTATCGGCACCACAGGCTCCGGTAAAGGCGTCAGCGCGTGTGTACTGCTTTATCAGGCAATACTTGCAGGTGAAGGCGTATTTGTCGAAGATCCTAAAAATGATGAGTGGGCACCGCATGTACTGCGGGAAGCTTGTCAGAAAGCGGGAAAAAAATTTGTTCTTATTAACCTGAATGACCTTAATTTTCAGCTTGATTTGCTGGCTGATATTTCTCATGAACAACTGGAAGAGCTGTTTAATGCTGGTTTCAGCCTGGGTAAAAAAGGCGAAGGCGCTGACTTTTATCGTATTGCCGACCGTCGTGCAGCCAGAAATACGGCAGCTATTTATGAAAAGGGAATGACGTTACGCGACTTATTTAACACTGATTTTGTGAAATCCATCAGTGAAGATGTGCCTGCTTTTTATGGCGAGCTTGAGGAAATCGCTTTAGTGAACTCCATTAATGCCCGCAACGGTTTTTCATTAAAGACCATTTTTGATGAAGGCGGATGTTGCTACATCATCGGCTCAATGCGTAATCAAAAAATCATATCGGCTCAGCGAATGATTTTAACTCGCCTGATTCAGATAGCCGAAACTCGTGACCGGATAAAAGGCAAACCTCGTCCGGTCGCTATTTTTCTTGATGAACTTAAATATCACCTATCTCGCCCTGCACTTGAAGGACTTGGCGCAGCGAGGGATAAAGGTGTGCATATCATCATGGCTCACCAGTCGGTAAAAGATTTATATGACTGCCCGGCAGATCTGGAGGGTGATGCCGTTGCAGGTTCGGTGATTGAGAACTGCAAGTTTATGCTGGTTTATCGCCTTCGCGATCCAGACACCGCCGACTGGGTGGCAAGGATGACCGGCTCTATTCTGGTTGACGATGAAATGAGAAAAGTTAAAACGGATATCTCCCTGACGGAGAAAATAGAAACGGACAGGATGATCCGCCAGGCTGAACGCTATTATATAGACAGCAATATGTTGCTTAACCTCCCCCAATTTGTTGGTTTTGTTTTTACCCAGAATGATCTGGCGAAGGCAACCAAACTATTCCATATACCGACAAAAAAGCAATATATCGATTTGCTTTCGTTTGAGCATACAAAAAACCTGCACACCAAAAAAGAAAGCCCGATCCACAAACCCTCCATTAATCTGTGAGACTGTTAATGCTTATTCATAACTTTGCTGAAAGAAATGAAGCCGCAAAACGGAGAATACGTACATTGCTGTATTTTCTCAAGGAAGAAACGTTCTCTGATTTCCGGACCTTAAAAAGAGTTGTCGGCTATAAAGGAAAACATAACCATGCGATGTATAACCTGCTTAATAAAGCAGTTGCGACGGGCTTCCTGAATAAACACGAATACCCGGTATTGACCGGGAAAAAATCATTGTGGGGGATCACCATGCAGGGACTCGCGATGGTGGTTAGCGCTAATGACAAGGTTTTCCCTGCCTATTTTGAGCCGGGCAAACTCAGACACTGGACGCTGGAGCATCGCCTGTTAAACCAGCGGGTCAGGATCGCACTAGAGGAAAAAGGCGGCACAGGCTGGCTTAACGGCGACCGGGGAGAGTTTCTGGCGCGGTACCCAGGTATCCGGCACCGACCGGACGGCATTATTACCTTAAGCAGCGGTGCCATAGTTGCGGTGGAAACAGAGCGCTCAATGAAAACCCGCGCCCGTTACATCAGCATTATTAACAGTCATCTTGCCGCCAGCGACGCCGGACGCTGGCACTATGCGATGTATGTTATGCCGGATGATAAAACCAAAGAATCACTGGTCAGGCTGTTTGGCAGCATCAGGACGGTGATGAGAAACAGTGTACCCGTTTCGTTTGACGCGAAGAACCGCGAGATGTTTCTCTTCCGCACCCTCGATGAACTGGAAAATAGTGTCAGTGATAAACAGGGTGGCCCCTCTTCATCAGTTGCTGACGATGACGGGAGGGAACGCCATGTATGACGTTTTGACTCATGGTGACTGCCTTGACGTACTGCACAGTATGCCGGACAACTCTGTGGACAGCATAGTGACCGACCCGCCCTATGGTATTAAATTCATGGGTAAGGCATGGGACTATGATGTCCCCTCACAAGCCATCTGGGAAGCGTGTCTGCGCGTACTTAAACCCGGTGGTCATCTGCTGTCTTTCGCGGGATCCCGTACTCAACACCGAATGGCAGCGCGTATTGAGGATGCGGGCTTTGAAATACGTGACATGATCGTATTTCTCTACGAGACCAGCACTGCTGCCCAGGTCCTCATTGATAGTTTGTCGCCGGAGCAGCTCAAATTACTGGACACAGCATTTGGACATGACGGAATGCTGTGCTGGGTATACGGCTCGGGTTTTCCTAAATCTCACCACGTGTTAAAGCCCGCACTGGAGCCGATTACCCTTGCCCGTAAGCCATTCAGAGGGTCTATAGAATCGAATTTGTGCGCGCATGGTACCGGCGCTCTGAGCATCAGCGAATGCAGGATCCCTCTGGCAGAAGGAGAATCCCCCTATGATTATCCAAATGGACCGGGAGGTTCTGATCCCAACCACATGTGGCGAGGCAGAAATAAAGGTGATGGCGGTATCGCCAAACAAGGAAGCCCTGATGGTCGCTGGCCTGCCAATCTTATCCATGATGGCAGTGACGCAGTGCTTGCTTGGTTCCGGGATAACCCTCAGCAGGTAGAAATTAGCAGCGCCAGTCGGTTCTTTTATTGTGCGAAAGCCAGCAGAAAGGACCGTGGTGAGGGTAACAATCATCCATGTGTAAAGCCCACCGAGCTGATGCGTTACCTTTGCCGCCTGATTACTCCCCCGGACGGCACTATACTTGATCCCTTTATGGGAAGTGGAAGCACCGGCAAAGCTGCGGCGATGGAAGGTTTCTGTTTCATCGGTATTGACCGAGAAGAGGATTATGTGAAAATTGCTCGCAGGCGTATTGCGGCAGCACGGAGCACCACAGTTCGTTCGGGCGGTGCAGGAAAACACATTGATAATTGAAGTCGGGTAAAATGCATCTAAGATTGTGTAGCTCAGATTTGAGCTAACATTTTTATGGCTCAGGGCCATAACCTAATCTGACAGGCAGCTTTGCTGCCATAATTGGACCTTATCGATAAGGTTGTGCATTAGTTATAAGGCAGATTGGCCAATTGCACGCAATTAGATTTATCAGCAAGTTCGGACTCAACAACTGGTCAGTTACGGACCATATTGCAGATTGCGTGGACAAGTTTATCAATGTTTACTAATGTGCTTATATAACACAGAATCTTTACTTTGCTAGTATATGCTATATCAAGGGGATGTATAAAAATTCTGATTGGTTAGGACTACAAGTGACTTAAATAAGGAGAGAAGATAAAATGGGTAACGCAACACGAAATGCATTTAAAATAATTGCAACACTTAGTGGCGCTCTGAACATACAAGATGAGCATCACACTCTTCAATATAAATTCTCCAGAAGCCACACCGATGAACTGACAATCTCATCAAACAAAATAACAATATCAGGAACCCGTTCTCAAAACCCAAACTTTGATGATGTGTTTAAAAACAACAAGAGTGAGATTTATTTTCAATTTATTAAGTCATATGTATATTATTCAATAACAAATGGAGTCATCCCTGAAATACAATCAATAGTTTGCTACGATAAAACAAACACTCCTGTAAAGAATTATACTCAAAGTGAATTAAGAAACTTGCAGCCAAAAAGGAGTGCGGCAGTTTTTCAGAAGATTGATAAAACACAATTGCAAATTATATTCAAATCCACAAATGAAGGCATTAAACACTTATACGCTACAACCACTTTGATTCGCTCACTCTGTAGCGATGATGAGAACGATATATTCGAGAAGCTTTGGAAATCATACAATTCAATTTATAGAGTGCGAAGCGCTAAAAGTCAGGAATGGGAATGCCTTGAAGAAATGGGGAGTTTAATGATAAACACTCCTACGGATTACCCGCTTTCCACAACACATGTCAGTAGTTTAACCAAAACAGATATAATAGATGCTACTCGATGGCATGCCATGCTAGAAAACAAATTCATAACAAGGATGAAGATAAGTAGAAGAGAGCAAGAATTCTCTGACTTCCTCACAAAATATCATGATTTACGATTGATTGAAATAGCAAGTGAGACAATTGATTTCAAAAGAAATTTCTGGACAGCACAAGCATTACGAACACATTCATCAGCAGTAATAGCTTCAAGACTAGGTAACGCAACTAAAAACAACATTGAATTAGTTGATGTACTATGTAACTGTTATATGTATTACTTAAGGAACAAAATATTACATGGTGAGCAAGCGGATCATTCATTTAGATTCATTCCATTTAATAAGGAATCAACAACCTTAAAATTCTCATCTGACTTGTTGTTCTTAGTTGTTTGTGATCTTATAAATAATCATACTTTCTAAAAAAAAGGGGCATCGCTCTCATATATAATGATGCTGCTTTTCGTAGCGCTATAGATTATTAAAGTAATTGAGCTACCCAGGGAATGAAGGAGCATTCCCCAGTAACTGGTCCAGAGTCAAAATGATGTGGTGCCTCACCTTGATCCTCGATAGATCCGTTTCTCGCTCCTAACTGGCTATCAGGTTTAATTGAGTTCTAAAACAGAACACAACTAGATCAAGTTTGAGTCAATACATCTCAAAGGATCAGCGGGCTCTTTTCCGCCCGCCCTGCAACCTGCGATTTTTCATGACACTCAATGCCACGAAAATTCACAGGGGAATTATACATCCCTGAAGCCACCGTTACTCTCCCCGCTGTTCTATAAAGTTAAAACCACATTCCATTATGGCTTCTTACCCCTGCCCTTAAGCTCCTTCCATCAAGTAAATATACGCTTTTAATGCAGCATTGGCAGCTTTGAAAATATAGTATTTGTCGTTTTCAGTGTTGTCAGCTAGTAAGTAATATGGCTTTCGTGCTGGACCTCTCCGACAATTCCCAGATCCTCCATCATGAATGCGCTTTAAATCTCGGCGATCAACTCCTGAAAAGCATAATTTTCTCTACCAAATATTCCTTTCATCCCCCGATTTAGACGGTTTTACCACCACTCCAGTGCTCTAGTTCATGCAGTCTGGTGGCGTAGAAATTGGCCGCATCAGAAAATGTAACGCTCCGGGATCCAGACTTCCTCAGTTGGGGTTTCGCTTTGATAAATGTTTCTCAGGAAACGCCCCCCTAACAGACCATCGTTTTCAATTTATTAATTTTGCTGCTTGCTCTGTGTAAATATTTATAATAATGCGGTACCGTGAACATCAGTTCTTTCATCTAAAATAGATATTTAAATCTCAACAATACTAATAGCCAGTAAGTATGATAGAAAAATCCATGCATTACGTACTGACGTTTTTATAACATATTTATCAGAGCCATATTAAAGAGAAATTTATTAGTAATAATAGAAACAAATAGATAACCTAGAATTATTGAGACATAATCAAACTTCAAATAAAAAAACATTTAAATACGTTAAAGAATGATGTATATTAGTTTATTTCACATGGATAACATCATGTCTATCAAATCAATTTCCATTAAAAATATTTTATCATTCGATATTATTGAGATTAAAGACATAAAGGATTTAACTTGTATAATCGGGCGTAATAATGTAGGGAAGTCTAATTTATTAAAGGTCATTAGTTTTTTTTATAGCCAACTAGAAAACAAGAGAGAGTTACCACCTGAACTTTTTTCTAATTATGGTATGCAAGGGGAAATCGAGATTACTTACGATTTGAGCAGAATAAGAAGAATAGTATTGTCTTCAACAGGAAAGAAAAATAAGTTTTTCAACCATATCTACAATTCTTTTTTCGATATCTTTAGAGAATTACTTAATGATGACAATTCAAGCAAAACCTATGATGTAGGTGAGGAGTATAAGTTACAATTGATTGTCAATAAAAACGGCTCGATAGAATGGTCAGAAAAAGAAAGTGAACGCAGAAGCATAATTAACTATTTATTCCCTTTTTTTGAGGTTGATGCAAGGCACTTAAATCTTCATGACTGGGATAAACTCTGGGAGTTAATCATAAAAATAAAATCCTTTAAGTTATCTGGAATTAGCCACAATACGATAAGAGATTTTTACGATGAACAAATAACCCAAGGAAGTGATGAATTTAGTCAGTTTATAGCGCTGATTGAAAATTCCATAAACATTAAAAAATACACACATAAAGAAAAACTTCTGAGTTTAATAAAAGCAAGTCTTCCAGGAGATACCTTTTATAGTTCAGGCTCGCTTACTATCAAACAATCTGATGGCACTAATTCATTCAATTACATCGATACTGCTTTAAAATTATTAATAACTCTTACAAGAAGAGAATATATTTCACCAATAATATTCATTGATGAACCAGAGGTTGGTTTACACCCTAAAAAAAGCGAGCAGCTAATAAATAATCTTCATGCAACGGTTCAAAAATCAAAAAAAAATACTAATAATCGACCTGTAAACACTCCCTTGCCCAAAATAATTTTATCCACTCACTCTCCTAACATAGTAAAAGAAACAATTAGAAAATTTAAAGATAAACAATCCATTTATAACATGAACAACTTTGATGGCTCATCCAAAGTTTTCAAATTAAAATCGACATACGAAAACAATCAGTTCCTAACCAAATTTAGTGATAATGAAGCACGCCTTTTTTTTAGCAATTTTATTTTATTCGTAGAAGGTGCAACTGAAGAAGAACTTTTTGCCAATGAAGCTCTTCAAAAGTTATATCCTGTACTGCAATATATAGATGTTTACCAATGCGCTGATAATGTAATATCCGAAACCATTAACCCGTCATGCACGAATGCGTCAATTCCGTATCTGTTTGTATATGATATTGACAAAGCATTTTCATTCAAAAAAACAAACAAATTTAATCAATTACAGATCGACTTGAAGAATACCAGTAGCATCATGAATTTCAGTCAACAGGCTCTTTCAACAGATAGACTGTACTATAAAAAAGGATATAGTCTCGAACACAAAAAAATGGTTGAGCTAATTGATAAAATAAACAACTATCATGAACGATTTTTTCGCATACGAAGTAACCTTGTCGATTTTAAAGAAAGATCATCATTTCAGACATTACAAAGTTTAATTCGTCAATACGTCAAAGGCAGAAATGTCAATGTTCTATTTAATACAACAGAAGGCGCTTTGATTAATATTGAATCCAAGGAATTATTTTATAGATGGTTATTCGAAATAGAAGGGTGTGATATTTATACTCTTTTGAACAAGATAAAAGGAAGGAATATTATTAATGAAGATATGTTAATTCATTATTTAAGAGTGATAATGAACGGCAAGCCTGATACACAGATAAATATAAATAAGTATCAAAGAGCAAAGAGAATTAAAGATTTCATTGTAAATAACTTGCAACTCAGCTCCAGAAAGAAGACGAGCGGTTGGGTCACTTCTTTTTTAACATTTGCTATTGAAACACTAAGAAGGAGATGTGCTTCCGACTCAGAGGTTTTGCATGAATTCACTAGACATTTCCCAGAAATCGATGGTATCATCAGAAATGTTTACATTCGGTAGTAATAGAGATTGCCTTGTGCAATGTAGGGGAACCTACCATCTATCTTTGCGACAGTGTAGATTTTATATCATTAGTAAAATTTTATGCTTAAGCTTGGTTAGAACAGTCTCCACATACCAGTGTGATTACTTTGATATTCGCGCATTATGTGTCACACGTGAATGTTTGTTTTTGTATCGGATTAAACATGAAAATAACTAAGATAGCGCTCTCAGATGATCTGAGAGCCTTTCTTACTAACGATGACGTTCAGTTAGTGAGAGAGATGAAGATTAAAAAAGATTTTTTTTATCATCTAGAATCAGAAGAAACAGCCAGATATCACAAAAAAATTGAGATCCTGATATCTAAATATATCCCTGTAAGCCGTTCTTCATACGGCTTTGTAAAAGGAAAATCATATTTTGATTTTCTTTCTCCTCATCTGGATTCAAAATACTTCTCTCGATTAGATATAAAAAAATTCTTTCACTCAATCTCTGCTGATGACCTTTCAAAGAAACTAAAGCCGTACTTTGTTGATAAGTTAGATAAAGACTCCAATGTTAGATTAATAGATTTAATTTTAAAAAAATTAACTTATGAAGTGCCAGCCAATTCAAAAAACCAATATTTCATAGGTAAAAAAATCCTCCCAATTGGATTCCCCTGCTCACCGATTATTTCGAATCTAGTTTTAAGGCCTATAGATATACAAATCGAGAAAATCTGCAAAGAGCACAATGTTATCTATACAAGATATGCCGATGATATGCTTTTTTCTTCAAAGTATATGCTATCACTTTTCAATGGGGAAATAAAAAACTCCGTTAATAGAATTATTTCCCATATAGGATTGACTTTGAATGAATCAAAAACAGTTATAACATCTGGGCATATATCGTTAAATGGCTATGTTATTGATGGAACAACAAATACTCTTCGAGTTTCAAATGAAAAAACGATGAAGTTAAAAAAAACAATTCGTTTGATTATCTTAAAAAAAGAAAGATTTTCGGCTATAGCGTGCAAATATTACGGGCTAAATATTAAGAACCTCCGTTATCACAATGCTAATACCGACAAGTACTTCGAGACATATTGTAAAAATATCGTTTTGAACAAATTATCAGGCTATAGGGCTTATTTTATCTCTATTTTAAAATTTGATTCCGAACATAATGTTCTAGATGAAAAATCCATAATTAAATATAATTTAATTATATCAGACCTGGACAAAATACTGAACGAATACAGAAACTAATAAGAAGCCACTATGGATTTTATGTATTCAAAAACAAAAAAATACTGGCGCTCTGCTTAGTAGCATCAGTATATCAAGCTCAAGCCCCGACTCGAATTGAACCGCAGGGCCAAGTTAAACCTTGTTCGTTCCAGCTAGCCAACTCAAAAAACTCTTCAATCTTCAACGAAGAACTAAGTCGCGTGGGTACACAATTAGCATCCTCAGACCTATATGCAGGTTTTGATTTAGTCATCCTAGGCAGCCATTAATCTACATAAACAATCGATAAGCATATGCATTTCCTGGTAACGTAGGGACGTTAGCGATGGTTTTTGCCAAACGTTGGGAATACCGAATAGTAACAGGAACGGGGTCATACAAGGCATCGTTATTCCAGTCCATTTTTGTCAAAGCAAGAGCTTCAAATGCAGTCAATTCCATTGGACCCAAACCAGCATACCTTACAATATTGAGTGGACGCGGAATACTTTTACCCCCCTGGTAATAGTCTCCACGAGATGCGGCACGAGGAGCATTTCCTGCAACCCAAACTAAAGCCGCATTTCCCGAACGCTGTAGGATAGTGCCTCTTGGTACAGGATAACCATCAGGCTCACTTCTCTTTTGAGATGCTGGATTCAGGTTTTCTTGTAACCACACACCACGCCATCCAGAATTACTAGATACTTCCACACACTCAACTTCACGAATAGCGGAAAGCGCGTCCAAGGCTCCGTCCAATTCTTCTGATTTAAATGATGTTGTTTTATGAATGACCAAACGACGGGGAAGCAAACCACCATTACGGCTTTGATAGAGCGCCAAGCTCCGAGCTAGCACAGCCCTCATGTCATTTCGGCTAAGGAAGGGGTTTCGACGCGCATCTTCAATGTCCCTGACAGGATCCCGAGCTTCGAAAGCAACAAACTGCATACCGCCCCCATCGGCATCAAAAACCTGCGAGCAACAAGTCACATAACGAGCATCTTTTGGGTTACCCCTCAGTGCATAGGCTAATCCGATATACGCAGTGTTTTCTGGCACGCCTTCTAATGGCGCTAACTTCCAGGGTATTCCTCCAGCCTTTACATAAAGTGCAATTGACAAACGCCACGCTAGCGATGCTTTATACCCAAACGAAAATACTCGGTCATTGATAACCTGAGTCGGAATACTATAGCCCGCACCAATTGCCTTAAGTGTATCGTGTACATCAAAACCGGGAGCACGAAATGCGCTCTGCCAATCATCTGGAAGATGCACTAATACCACATCAAAGTGATCGCGTGCTAATGCTAGGCATTGTATTCCTGTCCGCAACGCATTTAATAGACGGATATGTGGTGGACCTTCCGCCCCTAAAGATCCAAGGTCATCCGGTAATTTGATGTGTGCTTCACTAATTTTAGCTGCGACCAGCGGAATATTAAATGTGTTTTCAAAGCCACGAAATCCTGGCACATACTGCTTTCGATCAGTTGGAGCGTGGTTTGATCGCAACGTATCGACCAAATTACGCAGTTTTTTCCATCTACTAACAGGCCCTATCGTCGCTATCCTAAGTTCTGGAGTGTAGGTTGGAAAAATTGAACTGCTGTAAGCACCGTTTTGAACAATCCCCCGCAAGGGGTTCACGTCTAGTAACGTATCTTCTGGATTAAAAGTAAGGAGAGGTTCTTCTAATAAAGAAAAAGGTGGAAGTTTCGACGTATCATACCGAATATTCATCGCCCGCTCCGTTGGAAATAATCATGCTCATGGCTTGGCCGCCCCCATGCTGTAATGGAAGACAGCTGAAATTCTGCGTCCAAACTTGATCCAGAATCATCTTTAAAACCGATAGCTTTAATGAGGCCACCGTTACTTCCAGGCAAAAATTGTGCCCATCCAGCAATAATGCGTGACCATTCCTTATTTCGTCGACCAGCCCACCGTTCCCTTTGCCAATCGATTGAGGGATTTGCCCCATGGACAAATGATGAAACGTTGTCACCAGGGCTAGATTCTCCACCACGCTCTAGGCGAGGTAATTCAACGCAAGTAAAAGGTTCGAATACACACCACCAACGCTCTGCCATATAATCCAATCGAATCTGCACTCCTTCGTTGAACGGATAGCCGTACCCATCCACTTTCCCTGTCAATGGTGCTAAATATGCTTGTCGAAGAGAAGATAACTTCTTTTTACGCGATGTAACATGTTCTGGTTTGTCTCTGGAAGAGCCATTTGCCACTATAATTGCATGACCTCTACGCCGCAAACGTGGTAACAACGGCCTACCTCTGCAAATAGCCCAAACCAAAGCATCGTACAGCAGGCCCAAAGCCCAACTGTCATTTTCGGGTTGAAGATCGACGGTGCCTGCAAGCCGTCCTCCAACTGATGAGAATGCGCTAAGTAGTTCTGCATCGTGACCAAAGGCGACAATTTCGCTACCAATACTAGCTACAATAGCCTTTATTTTCGCGTCGCGAATCAGTTCTCGAGCACGAACCGTCGTTATAGCAGTATTGATTTCAATACGACGGGCTTGCTGCGGCATAGAGAGGATTGGTAGTGCAGAGCATTGCAACACAGGGAAGTTGCGTTGTTCCTGTACAGGAAGTGGTATCTCTGCTAAAACCTGGGCCGCACGAACCATCTGAACATGCTGAAATAAAGATGGCGGCAAACTTATTTCATCGATGATATATCCGGCTAACTCATCGAACGTAGGAGATTCGACAATCGCTGCCGTTACTCCTTTCTGAATAGCTTTATCAAGTAATTCGCTAACAGCAGGTAGAACGGAATGGGTAGAAGGGGTAACCCAGTAGATACCTCCAGGAAAGGCATTTGGTTGTTCTAATACCTCATTTAGCACTGCCATAATCGATTCGTCTCGGCCACTATAGCCCACAATCACTAATCCAAAACGAGCGCAGACAGTGCCAAAAACACGACGCATTCGAACATCCTGCTCTCTAAGCTCACCTGTTGTATTCTTCAACTCAACCGACTGGAAATCACCATGCAGTTTAGCCAGAAATGGCCAGTTTGATTCGCGTAAACAACGTTCTGCACGTTCTGCATTATCAATTGCAGCAGTTGTTAGGTTCGCACGCTCAGTAGTTGGAACTAACTGATCAGTCAATGTGGTTGCAATTTCGACCAATTGGTCAAAATTGGTTGTAAAGACACATGGAATACGACGAGTAGTCAGTAGCGAGGCGAGCGCTCGGTGAGCATACGATGGTGTACCCATCGTGACCGCCTTTTCTATATAGATACGTCGACCTTCTGCTGTCGGGTACACAGCCTCGAAGGCTTTTGCATATTCAGTGGGATCGTTTGGCGCAGGTAATTCCGAACGCTTACTGAAGAACATATCAATTCTCTGTTGCCACAACGGATCATTGGAATCTACTTCACGTAAGCTGATTTTGGTCAACTGACAGAACAAACGTTTTTTGAAGTCTAAAATCATCGAGTAACCGGTTGGAATACCTGCTGACGCCGAAGCCCCAGCACCGAGAAACCAGGAAAATTGTTCAGGCCTCAAGCAGAAGGTATTTGCAAACTGTGGTCCTGTGAATATCTTAATCAACAAAATATCCTCGTCAGGTAATTTAATGATTTCCAACGATCGCAGATTCAACTTTGCTTAGAATCTGTTACATGCTACCTCAATTAATACGTAATGGCTTATATTTCAAGCCTTATCCAAAATGACATACTCCCGGCGGGTTAACATGCTTTAAAATTAGTATCAGCTGCGACTGCCATTGCCCGACATCAAAGTTGATTTGACCCAATGAAGTAAGTGCACCCGATTTAACACATGTCAGTATAGTATGATTAGCATTGACAATATTGTTTTCCACATTGTTTTCCAATGCGCGGGGCGTACTGTTCAATACTCGCTATGCTGCGTCCAGCCTCAATCTGTGCCTCGCAACGCTGCCGTTAAAACCTTATAACCGCATTCCCTTGCGGTTATCCAGCTCTGGCCTCAGAGTTTATCCATCAGATAACGATGCGCTTTCGATGCTGCGCTGGCGGCTTTGAAGATATAGCGTTTATCGTTCTTCAGTGCTTTCAGCCAGGAAGCGATATAGCTTTCATGCTGAACCTCTCCGACAATCCCCAGATCCGCCATCAGGAACGCACTTCCCAGCTCGGCGATCAATTCTTCAAACGCATAACCTTCACTGCCAAACTTCCCTTTCATTTCACGGTTCAGACGGCTTTTTGCGCCGCTCCAGTGTACCAGCTCATGCAGGCCAGTAGCGTAGAAATTGGCGGCATCAGCGAAAAGACTACGCTCCGGCAACCAGACTTCATCGGTAGACGGTCTGAAAAAGGCATTTTGTCCTTTTTCGATGATGTCCGCGCTACTCTTCCGGAACAGATTTTCAGCCTCCGGCAATGGGTCAAAGGTTGCTTCTGGGCTGACTGTTTTAGTTGTCAGCGGAAAGCCATCAATTTGTTCAAGATTGAACACATTGAAGGTTTTCAGCATAGGGATCTGGTCGATTTCGCCGTCTTCGTTTTCCTTCTCTAAGGTTGTATAGAAAATGGCTGTCGTGCCGTGCTCGCCTTTGCGAACCTGCCCACCAACTGCCTGCGCCTGTTTGTAGGTCATCCAACGTGAATCACCGAAGCCCTGTTCTGACGCACTGCACCACAACAACATGATATTCATTCCGCTATACGAGATACCGGTTGCGAAGTTGGAAGGCAACCCAGACATGCCCGGTACTCGTTGCCATGGGCAGGACCAGGGTTTTACACCGGCTTCAAGCGCTGCAATGATGTTGTCGGTGACGGTCTGATAAATATCTGTTCTGGTTTGAGAAAATTTCGTTTTTGAGGAGCCTGACTGCTCCAGCGGGGATACGCTGGTCGCCGCTGCGGTGTTAGGGGCGCTAGTCTGGGTATGCAGGGAAATCGTCATGGTTTTTTCTCCGTCAGTGGTGTGATTTTCGTCTTCGTATCGCCTGACGGTTCGCTTTCCCGGCATTGTTCTGTACTGCAAGGGCGCAGAATGCGTGCCATTTACCCTTGCGGGACGGGTTGTGTTGGGAAACGATTAGCCGGAAGCTGATACGGGAACGGAAATCACTGGGGAGAAAAAACTGCCCCTGCATAGGCGGGCGTAGCGCCCCTTGGTTTGCAGTGGTGAAAGAGGTTAAGGCTAGAGATTTATAGTGGCTTGATTGACTTGAGGATAAGGTCTAAAAGGAAAATAAAAAGCAGGGGTGTTAACTCTTACAGGGTCTGCTACATGTAGCAGCTATAGCAAATGTATGAATAGTATTTTTTTAAAAAAACTAACCCTATAATTTAATAATCAATAAGCTCTGGGCCGATTTTAAAATCCTTAGTTTCATCGAGAAGTAATTATCTGAAGTTTCAGCTCCTTATTGAATATGAATGAAAACAAATGAAAAACATGTAATTTATTTCAACCCTGAGCAAGGAGAAAATTCCTTTACAATTCCAGCTTCTATTTTACTTTTTAAGATGCAATGATGTTTTTTATAAAAACCATCCATTCCCAGCTATTATCGAAATAGAATCGCCAGTTTAATTTCAACTGTTTTTTGGATATCCAAAAAACATAGAGCATCTCTCAATAATCGATGGCAACATATTATCTATTAAATCATTCCTTAAAGCATGTCTGGAGTATGGCCGAGGTAATATTATAGAAGACAACTCCTGTAATGTGATAACCGAGCTTGGAAAAACTGCATCTGAACCAGCTAAGATTAAAGCCTCACGACCTAAGTGTATTACTGAGTCGATACAATCTGCACACATTGGCGAGCTCTCATAATCCACTGCTTTTTTCTCAGAGTTGAATAGAGGAACCTTCTTTATTTCAAGTACCCAAGGGTTTTTCTTCGAAGCTCTGACACACTCAATTTTAATTCGTTCACAACAAGGACACACCCATCGCTCATCATATCTATTCCAATATTTCCCCCTAGTAGAGGAAAGGTGAGAAATCTCATTTAATGTTGGCTCACGTTTAGCGACAGACCTTTTTTTCATCCTCCAAGAGTTGGTTTTTCCTTTAAAAACCTCAGTGTTATACAGTAAACTTTCAGGCCAACACTGATCAAACTCTAACAATCCATTAACCCTAAAAAAATGCCTGGCTAAAGTTTCTGTCTGTTTAGCAGTTTTTTCTGATGGCTGGTACCAGTCTTGTTTTTCGGCGGCTATAGTTGCAAATTTTCTAGCCATATCCATGCGAATATTAAATACAGGCTCTACCCTCTCCCACACTTTTTTGGCAGCCTCAAAATTTATTTTATGTTCGCGATTACTGGAAACATGAATAAATTCCGATATCTCCGTTGGTGAAAATGAAAAAAAACGATGGCATTTAACTAAGCGCTTAGCATCAGCATCGGCTTTATTACAGTCAGAACATATTACCGTATTGTCATAGGCTGATAAAGAAAATGCTGTCTTTATGGCAAATCGTTCAGAGAGAGCATCCGCAACAATGTTTTTTTTCTTTGTTGAGAATTCCTCAAAGAGGGACTTTACGACCTCTTTCATATGGTCATGATGTTCATGTAGTTGACAGCTTAAAAAATTATTTTTATTCAGCCTCACTATTTCTGCTTTTTTCCTTCTGCAGCAGGGGCAAATCCACTCTACCGGGGTCATAACCCACCATTTATTAAGATGTGCCCCATCTGCTTTAAAAAGTGAAACTAAACGCTTTGTTGATAATGTGAATTCTGAATCAAGCCCCGAAAGGTCTCGCTGTGCAAGAGAGAGTTTGAATATTTCCCAATCCATTTTAGGCCTCAATCATTACTAACAATACTGCTAAGATTTTACTCATCAACATCATCGAAAATACTCCGCCCTGAAGAAAAATTTGTACTCTGGGCTTCTTCTGTTTCTAATTCTTCGTAATCCACTGCCTCGGATTGCTTCTGCTTCAACCTATCTTTCTTAGCTTCAATTTCACGGATGAATTGTTCAGATTTTTGCCATTCATCTTCATCATAAAATTCCGCACAGTAAAGTTCATTGTTCTCGTCACGAAATCGCTCCAAAAGGCGTGTGACATCGTAGAATGCTTCGTCTACATCATCATCTGTACCCCAAGAATCCTCTATATCTTGGATTATTTCATTCATGTTAGAGTAAAACCCGACTTTTTGGACTGAAAGCCTGGCTGCATTCTCTTCTTGCGAGAGTAAAACTCCGACAAAGTCAGCATCGATGAAACAATCTGAATAGTTTATTGCGGCAAGAACGCTCAGCCTGTCAAGTACTTTTATTCTGAGCTCATCACCGAGTAGACCATTTTCATTAAGCCTACCCAATATTGTGAGGCTATTATCGTATCTTCTCGCAGAGTTGATTAAATCAAGCAAATTAGCCTTTGTTTTGTTGTTATAAAAATAAAGACCCAAGAATTCAGGTGAACACCTGCTTGCCAAAAATGAGAGTATTGGCTTACTAATAGAGGCTCTGTTGCCACTAGGATCGATGATGTCCAGAACGATGTTGAACATACTATGTGGCACAACCAGTTTTATCCCTTCAATTCCCATATCACCACAACTGATTTCCTCGATTAATCTTTCCTTTGTGACTCCGGAAAAGTATATATCGATGAGTTCTGGATTACCCGAAACATCAGTTGCGAAAACATCGCGAATGGTTGGATGGCGGAATTTCCAGTAGTGCTCGTCTTGTGTTCTGCTAATTCTGATGAGTGAATCATCTAATGCTGACAATGCAGCTTTTACGTCGCCAAGATTTGATTGCATGGACGTGATGATATTGGTTGTCTGAGGGTTTTCTAACCGCAGTGGGATTGGTAGTTCCCCTCCATTAGCAAATACGAGGGCTAAGGCCGCTCTTTCAGCGGGTGCAAGCCCACCTATAATGTCTGCCATGATCCCCGTGGGATTTGAGAAAAAATCAACGATCCCAACTTCGTTAGGCACAAGCTTATTCGTGAACTGGGGATTGGCGAATCTCCGGGCAATTTCCGGAAGAAATTTGGGCACTGTTATTGCTGACGGTAGAAAACTCTTTATTGCCCTTCGAAATGCTTTAGTCTGTTTCCCAAGCTTCAGGTGATTGTACAGGATCATGGCTTTTTCAGGATCGGAGAGTTTCTCGACTTCAATTGTGACTCGGCTATCTTTGAATAACTCGAATTTATTTGTATTTAAGCGATTCTGGGCTGCACGGAAGATATAGCTGCGCGAAGTGAAAACCACTCGCGCTCCCTTATGTATAGCAGCTTTCAACTTAGGGAGCCTTTGATTCCACTCCTGGACTCGGTTAAAGTCGCAATGATTGGATCCAAAAGCATCGTCAACCCAAAAAAATTGTCCTGGATCGTCTGGGTTCCATTGCCTATCCAAATCTTCCGGCGAACTTAAAATCAGCGTTTGCAACCCCCACTCATCAGCCGCTGAAAGCGCTAACAAATTAGCTATCATAGTCTTACCACTTGCAGGCTCACCTATAAGCATCACGAATCCGTGATCCCTGAGAGCATGTGCACAACGTCGGTATGCCTCTGTAGGGACGAAGCATGCAAGATCTGGAGCAATCGAATCGAGAACACTTTTTGCTTGCCGGAATGCCTGATTTGTAATTATCTGGGAAAGATCACCAAGACCATATATTCGGGGTACCATACGCCTAAGACTTGGGTGTGAGGATATGCTGTGGTTTATCCATTCGGCCCCGTAAATCCTTGCGAACTTTGCACCAGCTTTCCGTATGTCCTCTTCCATCAAGGCGGCTGTCTCTGCGGAAACTGAACAATTAGTGAATAGAAGGTATACATCGGCCAGCCCTTTACTCACAAGCCGCTTAATCTTAGGAAGTTCATCACTAACAACTCCCTTTGAAAGCTTCATATCTTGTTTGCTGGAATGTTTACATTGAGTAGTAAAACTACTGCTGACGTCATCGCCGAAACCAGTTCCAGACCAGGTGCCATAGAAAGCCCCATCGCGGCCGCCATCAACGCCGTCAGAGAACACTTGAAATGTCTGCCCAAAGGTCTCTTTCAAGATACATGATACGAGATCCTCGAAAGCTTTCCATCCAAGTTTGTGGAGGTCGTACTGGATTGATTGCATTGTTTTTTAGAATTTCGGATTTAATAGATACTTATTTTAAAGTGCATGCTGGGGATGTCTAGGGATTGATTACAAGAAGCGAGTGAGGTAAGTGTTTACTCAAACAAGAACTGCTGTTAGTAGTAGCCAATGAAAACTGTCATTTCTGACGTAATGTCTAAGTAATGGGTTTAATAGTTGACGTAACCAGTGTTCGGTAGGTCTTTTGCCGATAATTTCGAGAATTGTGATTATCTCGATAGTCCAACACGCCTTCATCTCACGAAGTAGCCTGTGTTTCACAGCGCTTATCATAGCTTGATGACTGTAGTTTGATGTGTGCCGCATTGATCTCTTCCCTTTGTTCAGTACCGGCATAAAGTGCCAGACTGTGTCAAATAATTATAAATATCTAAGTGATTGATAGAATTTTATATTGAGCTACGAACGTCCGTTGCGATAAGTTAATCAAAGATAGCGTCACTCAAAGGGAGATGGGCATGGCATCTGCGAGACAGGATTTTGAAAGCTTTGTTCGATGGCTATACCACCCTGAGAGGCAAGTTCAGGGTGACGTTCGCCGCTTGGCTACTTTGGCCCTTGCTAACTTTGACGAATTAGCGGGAACCTCACGACAGCGAAGTCAGCGCTCCACATTTCTCGTCAGTCTAATGCGGCGAGAGCTTGGCAGCATAGCTGAGGTGCCTCCACCCGACATAGCTGAAGCAAACGCCGGTGTTTGGTCTTGGAACAGGTTGCGTCATCTGACACTCGGCCCATTTAGGGGATTCCGTGCACCTGAACCTTTCGATCTAACAAAGCAGATCATCCTATTCTACGGTCCAAATGGTAGCGGGAAAACCAGCCTTTGCGAAGGATTAGAATATGCCCTTCTTGGAGATGTCGAAGAGGCCGGAAGCAAACGCATTGCGGCGAGAACGTACCTATCGAATATACACGATAAAAGATTCGCCCCCCCAGTATTGAAGGCAACAGATCAACAAGGACGTGAAGTTGACGTTGTTGCCAACCTCGACACCTATCGCTTCTGCTTTATTGAAAAAAACCGAATTGATGCATTCTCAAGAATCGCTGCCCGACCCAATGCCCAACGCGCTGAACTGATTGCTACGCTATTTGGTATGGACCAGTTCAATGAATTCGTAAAAAACTTCAACGAAAGCATCGATGGACAACTTGTTCTAATCAGTGAACAACAGAATGCTTTGGCACTGCGCCGTAACGCGTTGGCGGCAGATCGATTGGCCGTTGAGGGTGCCGCGGCCTCCCTGCAAATATTAGATGAAGAGGAGTCTTCTCTGGCGAAGGAGTACTCAGTTGAACTCACATATCAAGCCCTCAAGAGCTTGATTGGTACTACTGAAGCTCCAGGTCGTCTTCAAGAGCTTGAAGACATTTTGGGGGCGATTCCACCGAATATTCTTGGCATCACACGTCAAGGTCTACAAGACGCTTTTGCTGAGGCACATCAATGCTCCGAAGAACTTGATGCAGTAATCAATGATCTTCTTGCCAAAAGCGACCTGGTTTCCTTCAAGAATCTTTACAACTCTGTTCTCGCCCTGCAGAAGGCTGTTGGAGATCGTTGCCCCGCCTGCGATACGCCACTGACAGGTGATGCTCGTGTTGCCGTAGATCCGTTTAGGAAAGCAACAGATGGCTTGGTGCAGCTTGGAGAACTGGGTGCCCTTCAAGACAAACAGCAAACTATTGAGGTAAAACTGGGTCAGGCATCTCGCGCGTTGCGGCAGATGCTAACTTCCTTCTGCGCATTTGTAACTGCTCATCAAGAAGAGGAAACAGCAATCGGTCGTTGGGTTTTGCAACTTCCTGCTGAGCCTGTCGGACGATGGTGGACAAATATCTACCCCCAGTTGCCCGCAAGTCCGTACGGATTGCCGTCACTTGAAGATATTCTCTCTTTTGTAGATCGAATGGTAGCTCGAGACGATGCGTCACGGAAGGCTCAGAGAGAGCGACAACCGCACATCGACGAACGTCGGCGACTCAATGAGTTTCAACTAAAGGTCCAAGCGCAAGACCTCAAACGGCAACAACTGCAAGCGGATATTGAAGCTGCGCGTAACCGAATCAAAGCCTTCGATGAAACAAATGCTGGGTTGATCGCGCAAGCGGATCAGGAAGCACTAGATATCGTCCGCGATACACCATACAAGGCTGCCTATGAAAGATTTCTTGAAACATTGAGGTCTTATAGAGATCAACTTCCCGGTCAGTTAATGGCTGGCCTAAACGAAGCAGCTAAAGATCTCTATAACGCTTTCAATCGTAATGATCGCGAAGAAGACAAGCTATCAGCGTTGTATCTGCCCTTAACCGATGATGGCAAGATCGAAATCAGTTTTCAGGGCAATCCTGATGTTCGCGTCGATGCGCTCCATGTGCTTAGTGAAGGCCATATTCGCTGTCTCGGACTGGCAATCCTGATGACCAAAGCGAAGAGCATCGGCTGTCCAGTTATCGTCTTCGATGATGCCATCAATGCGATCGACCATGACCACAGAGGTGGAATCCGAGAGGCTATTTTTGAAAGTGACCACTTCACAAACACCCAATTGATCGTCACGTGTCATAGCAATGAGTTTATAAAAGATATCCAGCAACACCTGCCTGCTCAGCGTAGGAATGAGTGCCAGGTTTATCTACTAAGACATCACGATGGTAACTATCAACCTAGAGTAACCGGCAACATACCTAGCGCGAACTATATCGCCAAGGCCAGAGCAGCCAGAGAAGCGCTGAACGACCGAGATGCGTTGGCTGCGTCACGCCAAGCTTTGGAGATGCTGAGCGAGAAAACTTGGCGCTGGCTTGGAAGTCATGATCTTGGTGTGCTAAATCTCATGCTCGCTGGCGTCAGTGCTGAGCCCGGATTGAGAAACTTATGCGAAGCATTGGTCAAGAAATTGCGAGATTCTCCAACCTTTAATCACGCGAACAAAGAGCCACTTCTTACAGCTTACGGACGTATTTTGGGCATTCCCGTTAACAATCTTGTCTGGACCTATCTCAACAAAGGCACTCATGAGGAGGCAGACCGTGATGACTTTGATGGAGAACTTGTGGAGTCCGTTGTCCAAACTCTTGAAGAACTAGATCGCCTCGACCTGCGAGCCGGGCGCTAGTTAAGTATCCCGCATAATCGTGCCATTCACATTTAGAGATCCTCCGGCATAATCAATCTGCCAACGAAAGAGATCGCAATGCGTAAAGCCCGTTTTACTGAGCATCAGATCATCGCCGTGATTAAGTCGGTTGAATCAGGACGAACCGTTAAAGATGTCTGCCGGGAAGCCGGTATTTCTGAGGCCACCTACTACAACTGGAAGTCCAGATACAGCGGCATGGAGGCTTCTGATATTAAAAAGATCAAGGATCTTGAGGACGAGAACCGGCGTCTCAAACAGATGTTTGCCGACCTGAGCCTTGAGAACCGGGCGCTGAAAGACGTTATCGAAAAAAGCTTTAAAACCAGCCTTTAATCGTGAGCTGGTCACTCATCTGATAACGACGTTCGGAATCAGTATTCGTCAGGCCTGCCGGAGTCTGAATCTGAGCAGAACGGTTTACCATTACCGTCCGGATACCACGCGCGCCGAACCCGTTATTGTCGCGTTGCAGGCAGTGGCAGAGTGATACCCTCGATAATGTTTCCCAAAACTTTTCCAGGTTTTGCTGGCGGCAAGGGTATCCGTGGAATCACAAAAGGATCCATCGTATTTATTGTCTGCTGAAGTTGAATTTTCGCCGTAAGGGTAAACAGCGGTTACCGGTGCGCAATCCCTCGCCACTGGCCACACCGGAAGCGCTGAACCAGAGCTGGTCTGTCGATTTTATGCATGATGCCCTAGTCTGTGGCCGGCGTTTTCGCACGCTCAATGTCGTTGATGACTTTAACCGTGAGGCGTTGTCGATTGAAATCGATCTGAATCTGCCAGCTCCGCGCCTGGTCCGTGTACTCGACAGATCGTGGCTATCCGGTCATGCTACGCATGGATAATGGTCCGGAATTTATCTCACTGGCACTGGCTGAATGGGCAGAGAAACATGCAGTAAAACTGGAGTTTATCCAGCTGGGTAAGCCGACGCAGAAAGCTTTTATTGAGCGTTTTAACGGAACATACCGTACAGAAATACTCGATTTTTATCTGTTCAGAACGCTGAATGAAGTGCGGGAAATGACGGAAAGATGGGTGTCAGAATATAATTGTGAGCGCTCGCATGAATCACTGAACAATATGACGCCGGAGGAATATTAACAACACCATCATTTGGCCAGGATCTCAAAAAATGCCTAGAACAAAAACGGGTCTATTTACACTTGCCCGTAAGCCATTCAAGGGGTCCATAGCATCCAACGTATGTCTGCATGGTACTGGCGTTTTGAACATCAGAGAATGCCGTATTCTTCTGGTTTAGGGTTCAGAGCCATAACCTAATCTGACTGGCAACTTTGTGTCAGAAGCTGCCGTTTGAATTAGTCCACAAAATAAGCGATACTTCGTACCGAAAACTTGATAGTTTGATGTGTGAAATTATTCGGCGGCGGATTCCATGTCAGACAGCAAGAAATCTTTCACATCCCAAAATAGTTTGGAGAATCGCGAAAATCTCGATGAATCCAGTTCAGGAACGATATCTCTAGCGAACTCCAACTTGCCTCCTGAAATTTCTCTTGTTTCTGGAATGTCACTCTTTCTTATATCAATCACCAAGCCAGACCCATTTTTTATCCTGATCTCTAAGTCAGGATATCTTAATTTAAGACCATGTCCCTGTTCGTTTTTTTTGTTTAGCACATCATCATCAAAAAGGAATTCTATGGAGTAGTTTTGCATCTCCACATATTTTTCTCGATCTTTAGAAGCGGGTATCAACATCGCCCCTGCGCGACCGCTCTCAGAAAATTTTCCTGGCTTAGCGTACTTTCCTTCACCTCTATTTCTAAAATATTTTGGGAGTTTTTTGTAAGCATCAACTCCTTCTCGATCATTATCAAATAGAGCCAGTGCTGGATAGGCATTATCCTTTCTTACAGTAGATATGAAGCTGGAAAGCGTTTGTGCTCCCCCGGAACCACCCTTAGCCCCTCCAGTTATATCGCATTCTTTTATCAAGAATGGCATTTCATCATCTGGAAAAAGTTTGTTATAAGCAGTGTTTAAGATCATGCGATCTGTTTTCCCCTCCACATATAGCACTGGCTTTGTAACTTCGCTCAATCCACGCCTTAATGCAATTAGCTCTTTGTGAGAGTTGCTTAAAAGCTCATCCTCAGGTGACCATTCTGTCTTTAGAGCTTCCTCAGTTAAAAAGTGCTGACTCCTAATCATTGGATCATATTCTTCCCGTATGTTGTATCTGCTATTTATCCGACTTTGTAGTTCACTCCATCTGTGCTTTCTGATCAACATAAATATATGACTTGGTATATGAAAAAGATCCCATGTTAACAACTTCATTATATCCGCCATGTCTGCAGGGCGTTTATATTCAAAAACTATATCAAGCATTTCTGTGATTAGAATTCTACCCGAATCGTTAACCCACAAATCTGTTCCGTAGCCGTACTCGTGCAAATCCGAAGCTTCAAAACTCTTGAATATCATGCTCAGCAGAGAGCCTGGAATATGGATATCTGTAATGTCTTTAAGCATCCTCAGCACGAACAATGTCTCTAGAACCCTCTCATGCTTTACTAATATAGCTGGCAATAGGTCATTTAGGCGATCTAGTAGCTCAAAGGTTACGCTGTCTCCCAAGTAGTATTGTTCTTGCCGTTTCTCAACAGGAGAAAAAGGATAACCAAATCCATCAATTGGATGATTAATGTCGAAATCTTTTTTTTCAATCATAAATTATTCTCATAATGTTTAGAGTGTTTTTAATTCTTTTGGTCTTGCGCATAGAGAACTCGTTAGTCTAAGTTTTCTTTAATTTTTTTATCTTAAAGGATATAAGTGGATTGCATTATATGCGATACCTATTTTCAATGAACGGCGTTGCTTGAATGTTCGCTTTTGTCTATTACTGCCAGCCACGGATGCCTGCCTCTAGTCGATTACGTCCTGGTAAAAAGCGTAATCGACCGAATGCAGAAGCGAGCCAGTTCGGCTCCGGTGGATACTAAAACTCCCAATTGGTGCCGCAATTCTTAAGCTCGATTTTCAGGATGAACCCTTTCATTCAAAACACTCTCAAGCTCATCAATGCCTAGGTGATTCCAATTTTCCTCCCTGACCTCTTTGAATTTCTCGAGCATTCTGCGATGCATTTCTAATGTTGGCATATGTGCGTTGAGGTCTCGCCCATTAAAATCTTGGAATCGGTCAAGCTGGTCAATCAGTATCGAGCTGATGCTGATGTATTCAGCTTCATTGTTTCCATCGAAACCCGGAAATTTTGGTGCTGTTGTAAAAGGATGTGTTTTGGATATTAAGGAGTTTTTTTCCTGCTCGTTTAACTCATTGTACGACATTTCGATAAAACTCCACATTTCTAGAATATCAAGCACCTCCCTTAGTTCGGGGGGCTCTTCCACCGATTCAAAAGGAATGCCCGGGTATTTCCATGCCAAGCTCCATTCGTTCTCGGTATAAATGGCTGTGCGTAAGAAATCCGGATCGACCTCACCCATAACGTCTAGCTTGTCGTATAACTCGCATAGCATCAGCGTTATCAATCGTTCGCCATTAGTTAGTTTCATTGGACTCCCTCATACATTTTCCCGTCGTTCATCCGATATTTGCTTTATCTTTGGCAAAAACAAATTTATAGCTGTGAAAGCCTGTCGTCCCGCTAGCGTTACATCTTCTAACGACTGGGCGGCCGCAATGATCCCTGCCCTTTGTAAAAGCTCAACGGAAAGTTCGATTGCAGGGTTGTCATTGTCTGCAAAGAGATAGCTATTTTCATTTAATGTAGTGCAGTAGGTTACAAGTTGTGCGGATATATTTCTTACATTAAGGCCACGAAGATTACGTTGCATACACGATGGGCCTATTGCAGAAACCGTCTGAAGCATCGCACGTGTGGACTGGAGAAGTTGGTGTGATTCTGCCACGTAACGGTGGTTAACCATTCGATCACGCACGAGTTCAGCTTGAGAGGCCGACTTGGCTGAAGATCGTGCTTCGACGGCTGCCCAGATGGCGCTACCTATTGAAGCTAACGCAGATATTAGCCCTAACCACCATACAAATGTATCCACAATGCCTCCTGCATTGAGCTTCTTTAGCCGCTGCACATAGCGCAACTTATATTTATACATCAAATCGCTAAAGTTCAAATACTATTCTGTACATTTCCTACCCGGAGTGCTCCGACACCGTCCGCGGACAATCTAAGTTTTTGTACTACAATACCTTGTTAGGAATTTGACTGGCAGCTTTTGGCCGGAGCAATCAGTGGTCACTGGGCACTCTGGACTCCGCCTGGAATTACTTCGGTGGCTTGAACGCAAGAAAAGATCAAAACCCTCACGATTTAATGACTCATGAGCCTAGACCAACGACAAAATATTTAAACTTTTCAATATATTTTTCCTTTTTTGTCTCACACAGGTTGACAGTCACTACTCTATTTGCATTTATTATCAATAAATTTCATTCGATGCAAATCTTATCGTCTGGGAGTTAGGTTCAACTATTTTAACAAAGTCAGTTCAGATTTGATTAAAAAATACATAGGTCACAGTTTACTTAAATTGATTTGTAGATATCCGCTCTGGCACTGAGCATGCAATCAGACCTCTTTGTATAGAGTCGTCGATGCTCACTCTAGATACGTTTGCTTTTCAATGAACATCACAGTAACGATCATCACATGCTGCGGAACGCTCAAACCTGATTTATGTAACCCGCTACTAATGGTGGTCATTCTGGTGGTCTTGACAGGGATAGCTTTGAGGTTTAGCTTACTTATTAGCCAGTTACTGGCAAAGGCGATCCCAGTCAGAGGAGCCAAATTTAGAGAAGCCCGCTTAAGGAAACTTAAGCGGGCTTTTTGCTTTTACTTTTTTCGATTCTCAACAGAATCACATTTACTCCATCAAATAACGATGTTGTCAGTATGAGCTGATAAATATCGGTTTGAATGTTGTGTTTTTGAGAAGCCTGACAGCTCGCGTTTCCGGCATTTGCCCAACACGCAAGGGCGCAGAATGCGTGCTACTTACCCTTACCGGACGGGTTGTGCTGGCAAATGATTAACCGGAAACTGATAAGGGAAACGAGGAATACAGGGGAGAAAAATCTGCCCGTGCATTGCCTTATGGGAAGGCCCAGGTTCTCAGCAGTGATATGGGTTGAGAGTTCTATCAGTTTAGACCTGAGCTAGCAGTGTTCTGAGATAGAAGTCTCGCAAATCTGACATTCTGCTTTGAGCGAAGAGCAGACATTGCTAACAGCGTTCTATTTGAATCAAAAGGGAACGGGTCACGATGGGTCTATGTGCATTGCTATCCCTGCTTTTCTAAGCTGCCTGTACGGCAGTGAACTAGCCAGTTCGAACCCTTCGATAATTTCAGTATTTCTAAGCTGCCTGTACGGCAGTGAACTTGTTAGCGCATTCCTCGCCAAACACTTTGGCTTTCTAAGCTGCCTGTACGGCAGTGAACTCCGTCGGTGGAGAAATGGTGTTCCGCCTGGATTTCTAAGCTGCCTGTACGGCAGTGAACATCACGGAACCCGCGTATGTGATGCCGGAAATTTTCTAAGCTGCCTGTACGGCAGTGAACTCTTGCGTCGGTGGCCTCATGCAGCTGTCAAATTTCTAAGCTGCCTGTACGGCAGTGAACGTGACGGCATTGATATCCACGCTGGCCCACTCTTTCTAAGCTGCCTGTACGGCAGTGAACTACGCCATTGCGCAATCCTTCGGTATCATAAGTTTCTGGCTGCCTGTACGGCAGTGAACACAGGGTTTACTACCAATGGCAAACTTGCATGTTTCTAAGCTGCCTGTACGGCAGTGAACGATACTTCAACTGTAGGGTTCGGCCAGGGTGTTTTCTAAGCTGCCTGTACGGCAGTGAACATACAACCGAACCAGATACGGAAGGCATTTCTATTTCTAAGCTGCCTGTACGGCAGTGAACCTGAGGCCATAAGGATGATTATCGAACAATCGTTTCTAAGCTGCCTGTACGGCAGTGAACATTGGTTCGCGTGATAAAGTCAATGCGTTGCTTTTCTAAGCTGCCTGTACGGCAGTGAACGTTCAGAACGATATGCAGGATTATCATAATCATTTCTAAGCTGCCTGTACGGCAGTGAACCTCTTCAAGATGAACGCCGCCCATTCGAGCTAGTTTCTAAGCTGCCTGTACGGCAGTGAACGGTACAGATTGCCTTGAACTAATTCAGTACTATTTCTAAGCTGCCTGTACGGCAGTGAACCAGCGCGTCAGGCCTAAATGATTCCGAGCTTTTTTCTAAGCTGCCTGTACGGCAGTGAACCTGGACATGGGTAGCACAGCGCCCGAGTCAGATTTCTAAGCTGCCTGTACGGCAGTGAACGGAAATGGACGATCCTGCGATAGAGCCTCCCATTTCTAAGCTGCCTGTACGGCAGTGAACTGATGGGAAGCGTTGCACGTGATTATCAGGGATTTCTAAGCTGCCTGTACGGCAGTGAACGCGTAACACTGCACAGCGCCCACTCGTCTTGTTTTCTAAGCTGCCTGTACGGCAGTGAACAACTCCCCACACTATTGTTTCTTCCCCTTCCATTTCTAAGCTGCCTGTACGGCAGTGAACAGTTCAACGCTATCAAACAGGCATTAATGGATTTTCTAAGCTGCCTGTACGGCAGTGAACAATGGTTTTGCGCACCGTGTCATTACAATGCATTTCTAAGCTGCCTGTACGGCAGTGAACTTTCCGTAGACGGTGTAACCATCATGATTGTCTTTCTAAGCTGCCTGTACGGCAGTGAACCAGTGCTAATGATTTCAGCTACGGTATTCAAGTTTCTAAGCTGCCTGTACGGCAGTGAACCATCGCTTCAATATTTACCAATTGCTTTTTCATTTCTAAGCTGCCTGTACGGCAGTGAACCTGATTGGCAGGAATACCAACGCGCTAAGATTTTTCTAAGCTGCCTGTACGGCAGTGAACCATAAAGCAAGGCGCAGTTCTCGTTATCAATCTTTCTAAGCTGCCTGTACGGCAGTGAACAGGATGCAAGATCTTCAAGACATTCTTGCATCTTTCTAAGCTGCCTGTACGGCAGTGAACACGAAAGTATTTATTTCCCGGATGCTGTTGAGTTTCTAAGCTGCCTGTACGGCAGTGAACGGTGGACAACGCTGGTTTCCTGCACGTCTGCTTTTCTAAGCTGCCTGTACGGCAGTGAACCGGATCAATGCCACGGTCTAAGCTTTCTTTGATTTCTAAGCTGCCTGTACGGCAGTGAACGCATTATTTCGGCCCTGCAATCCATCGTTGAATTTCTAAGCTGCCTGTACGGCAGTGAACAGTTAGAATTAGGGCATATTTAATTATTAAACAAGAAGTTGAAAGCATCCATGCATTTTAACCTTCCTTTTTGTTAATCCCAGGCGTGCTAATATTATCAACACGTTAGCAACATAGTATAAAAAAGGGTTAGAACCAGGGTACGGTTGCTATGGCACTAAAACCATATGCGCTAAATTTTCCAATAGTAGGCGTTTCGCTTAGCTCCCCTTGTCTGATAAATAGTCTAAAGGCTTCTCCGTTAGACAAACTTTTCATTTGAATAAAGGGCAAGTTGGTATTTTGTTGTTTACTATCCGGAATACGTAACATTGCCTCTTCTTCAGTTAGCCATCCTTTCTTTATTGAGCGACGGCGCAACCTTTCAGCATTGCTTTTTACCTGAATACGAGATACACATCGAAACTTAGCATCACCTGGAACGGGTGAAATACCGGAAATTTGAGTATGATCTCGCAACCCTTTTAACCAATCGTTCCTATTGAAATGCTCAAGTGCTGAAACAGAGCCGTGCAAACGCAGCAGATCGCCAGGCGTTCTGCCGGCATGCGGAAAACTCACACCAACCTGCCCTGCTGCATATTGCACTAAAGCGCGATGTAATTTGGCGAACAATGCCGCCATCAATATTTCTATTCCAAACTCAGGGTCGGGCAAAATGTGAATATCCTGATAACTGTCCATGGTCACCTCTTATTCACTTTTCTCACCGAATACACCACCACGAATCAAAACCGCCATAACGTAATGTTGTTGCTCATTGTCTGGCTCTTTATCTTTTGTCACCCAGTTATCCAGCAGGGTGTAGAAATCCATTTTATCTTTAGGCTGACGATACGCCTTCCCCTTACTGGTCACCGAGCCATAAGGTTCAACAGCGATCGGTCCAAGATCTTCAGCATTAGGGTACCAATCATCAACTGTCCGTAGAGCATTACCAATTTTTTGTGAGTGCAATGCAGCAATACCACCGACCTGATACAAAATTTTGCTTTTTTTGTTGTCACGACTATTGTCTAAGACCAATTCTTGAGAGGGGAAAACTTCTTGCCCTTCGCCCAATTTTGCAAATGCTTCAACCTTCAGTAAGACCGAGGTATCGCCATCTAATCCCTTTTCAATCACAGACGCCAGTTCAGCCAAATCGCCGGAAGGTGTACTGAATCTGCGCAAGTTCAATTCTTCAGCCTTAAATACCCAGCGGCGATTATCGTATGAAACATGAACAACAATACTTTCTGCTCCGATGCGATTGCGCCACAGGAAACGGCCGTTTGCGAGGTTTTCTGCATAACGTGCGGCCAGTGTTGCGAACCCGTGCTGAGTGCGATAATCGTGGATGACTTTCGTCAAAGCGACCTGATAGTCCTGGTCATTGCAAACCGATGGAGATGAAAGATTGCCCAGCACGCGCAGGGTAAATTGAAGCTTCAGCGTATCAACATCAAATGGCAACGCAGCCGTATCGACACGCTGTAAGTTAGCTTTTTGGATCTCGGCATCTATCTTGAGTGGATCACTGGCGAGCCCTGCCTTCATACGATTAGAAATGGTTCCACGAACCGCTTTTTCCTTCACACCGATGGGCTGCCAACTCGTTGCTTCATCCAGCTCTCCCCATTTACCGGCAAACATGAGCGCATCAGAGTTGGCTAACTTGCGTTCAAAAGCCAGTACCGACGCAGTTTTTATAGCTGTTTTAGTCATGATATTTTCCTTGTTACCCGAGCGGTTCAGTCCAAATAGAGAGTCAAATCAGTTTCTTCAATGTGTTCGTTATGACGGAACAAGTAGTGTCCGTCTTGATACTGATAGCGCCAAAACAGTTGATGGATATCTTTTACGCGATGTGGGCTACGCCATTCACCCAAGCCATAAATGGCTTCAACAAAGCAGAACGGCACCGTGGGGTCTCGTACTTTATCTACCTCTCGCGGCTCATAGGTCTTCGAAATAGGCCCATAGCCGGTCATAAGCGGGACCAGATAACCGGGTTCCGGTTTGGGTTGCACACTCCAGAGGGCACTATCACCAACTTGCGGATTTTTGTTTTGCTCATCAGGGATGGCGTACATTTTTATCGATGAGAAATCGAGCCAAGCGTCGATCATTTCAATATTGGGATCTTGCTGCCTACGTTGCTCCCAATGTGCAGCGAGGTAAGATGTTCGGTCTAACAGTGCAAACCCCGGAAGTGCACGGTACATTTCGCGACGAGTGAACGTAGAAATATCCTCTTCATTTTCAGGTATGGACAGTACTCGGGGTAATTCAGATGAAACGATCGTCCCCCCCGCCAGGCGCTGCATGGGATAGAGTGCCTGAAGGATGCGCGCCAGCTCACGGGCTTCCTCATCACCCGATTCAATGATCCCCTCACATTCAATAAATAGCGTAACGGTCAAATGCATACGCCCCTCCTCATTAAAAGAGGCCGTTGTGGCTTCTTTAGTCAGAGGATTACGCGTCAGGGCAAAAGAGTAATCGTTCCCATTAGCGGCGCGGTGGGCATGAATCTGGTGGTGATGGCATACCACCCCACAGCCAGTGAATGTGAGCCGGTAACGAGAGTGAACCTTGCGGGACAAGGCGTGCGTAAACCCCAGAAAATGGCTGATAGCAGGGAAGCCATAGGTCAGACCGGAAATAGCGTTGGCGTTTTCCACTTTGACACGGGGGATCACAATCAAATAACTCATGGAGCCTCCTCCTGACGTAAAGAGTCAAACTCGAAGAGACGTTTACGTAGCAATGTGCTTGCAAATTCGCGCAGTTCAGCCTTCCCCACATTGAGCTTTTCATCGCGTCCCAAAAGGGTATTTAGCCAGTGCCCGAAATCGTTTGCGATTTCCTTCTGCCAGCTTTCACTTTCACGTAATTGCATAAAAGCTCGATCAGCGTGACGACGCTCCGGATCGAGCCAAAGTTGCTGCGCGAGATTCAGCTGGCAGTCACTCCTGGCACTCCACCCCCTCTGGCTAACAAGGTTTTGAATGTCTGCCGCATAGCTGAACACAACGCCGATCACATCATCAACCAGCTCTGCCCGTTTCTGACGGATGTCCTTCGTGTTTGCCTTCGTCAAGGTATCAACCAGAAACCGACGTAATTGCAGGATAGCGGTACCGGCCAAACGACCTAAACTAGGAGAAAAAATTGTCTTCTGTTCAACTGGGGGTTTTCTCGAAGATTGCCATTCAGGCGGCGCACAACGCAGAAGATAGGATTTTCCACGGCGGGCACTATTCAGATAAGAGATGTTCTGCGGCTTTGTCCCACCGACGCCCTGAACTGCGACGTCAGAAAATATGTGTAATATCTCAGAGGACCATTGTTTTTCACGCCGGGCTTTTCGCGTGGCGACTGATATTTCACTGAAGCGGGCAGCATCGATCCTCTGGTACAAAGCCTGCGCTAAAGACGAAGAATAGAGGGGGCTGAGCAAGTGATACCGACCGTTGTCATCAACCGGAAAATAAATTTGCTTTGCCAGTTTGTGTGAACTTAGGCTTTTGTCAGATAGTGCCTGCATAAAACCTCTGACCCATTCATCACACTGTTGCTCACTTTGGGCCAGTTCCGCGAGCGCTGAAACATCCCCACGCTGCAAGCTGGTCAGTAATGAGTCGCCTTCATGTTCGGTTTGCAACAATCTGGCGACGTCCAATGCGGCTGAATTCCCGACGGCATCCACCGTGGGCACCTTGAGCGTTGCAGTAGACAGCCAGGCCCCATGAGCATTTTTGGCGGTACTGAAAACGCTGCTGCCTTTGGCATCACCATGAAAATACTTGATGGCATGGGTAACCAGACTAATTTGCCCCGCACGTGCGGCAGCATCAGTAAGCCAGTTCCTTACCTCATAGCGTTTTTCCAGTTCACGGCGTTCTTCAAAAAGTTGTTGCTCCAGAACCGACTCTTCATCGGGTTCCCTTAATCCCGCCCGCCTTTTCTCTGCCTCCTTTTCGAAAGCATCAAGCTTAGGTTGCTTTCTCTGTGCGATGTAGCCGGTGATAAACTGACTTAATCCGTTTATTTCCATATAGCCTCTTTTTAAGGTCAACGCTCTTTAATCTTTTTTGCCAAACACCCCTAATAACGGATGCCAACTCCATTTCTGATTTTTGCCTTCCACTAGCCGAATTTCACCGAAAGTTGCGCTTACGCGTGGTAAATCCCATTGCAGATCATCGGCCAGTTGTTGATAAATTTCAGCGTAATCCATTTCTAGCCAGGCACTCACACCCTCGGCCATTGTCAACGCCATAGCCTCAAATTCCCCACTGTCTTTCCAACCTTCACTACCCTCATCTATCTTGCGAAAATGCGGGGTGTCTCCTTCTTCAGCAATCCATAAAAAATGCGGCCTATCCGGCAAAGATTTTCTAAAGGGGGTTCTTCGCTGAAGTTCACCACACCAACTCACATCATGACGCCACCACCAGGCGGCACAAAGCGTCTGACTATCTTTACTCCCTTGCAATTCACTGCCCAGACGCCAGTGCTCTAGATCAACCAGATTATCGCGTGGCGATTTTCGCAGGCGTTCCTGAATGCGTGGAATAGCCGTAATGGCCTGGTACTGCTCAGGGAGCAGGATCTGATGCAGATCATGATGGTTAAACAAGGTCTTTTGCGTTTCAAAACCAGGCTTTGCATAGGCTGGCTTCACCGGCGAAGATTGTTTCAATGCATTCAGATTTTTATGCAGAATATGTACGTTGGGAGTATGTGGAAGTATCTGGCGATGCCGTTGCACGCGTCCGGCAAGCTGAATGAGTGAACGCATCGAACTAGGTTCTGTAATAGCCCAGTCATAGTCATGATCGCGACCCACCTCTGCCACTGAGGTAGCCAGCACCACAAACACATGATTTTTTTCTGGGTAATCAGCAAGAACATGACGGATTTCGGCCACTTGCCACAGCGCATTGGGATCATAGCGGGTGAGTGTGGCATCTAACCTGTTTTCGATATGTGAACGCATCGCAAGGGGATGCCGGCTGTGGTAAACGCAATAATGAATACGGGTATCAGCAGGGGGGCACGTTAACATTAAGCGCCTAGCGACAGCCACCAGCGGATCAATATTTGCCATTCTTACCAGGCCGATGGAGACTTTTTTCTTCGACTCATGCGATTGAAAGTGCTGGTTGTGGAGGTATTCAACCGACCGCACTATGCGCGCGGCCACCGCATCTAACACCTCTTTTTCGCCCAAACTGGCAGGCATTACATCTACCAATTGTGCGCTTCGCAAAACCTTACTTTGTTGCAACCTTACGACCCGACGAGCGACAAAATCAGACTGTGCATCATGAAACGTCTTACCTGAAGCATGATCACTTTGTGCAATTCCATTTTCATCAAACCACGCGCAAGGAACATTTACCGTCAACCCCGGTTGACCACACGCCTTCTGGTAAGCCTGCCTTCCGGTTCTATATGCATTAAACAGGGCTAACACCAAAGCCGGAGCCAATGTGGCTGATGACAATAAGACGCGTGACCCCAGCATTCCGGCCCAGTTGACTAACCGACACAATGCAGGCAGGTCATTCATATCAAAATCATCTGGCTCATCGAGCACGAGATCAGACGTCAATAATCGTAACATAGGGGCAATCTGGTGGCCGCCGCGCAGGCTCTCACAAGCAGGCATTAAATGGTCAATCGTCGTCACCAGCACGGGAGCGCTTAGCAAGCGATACAATGCCGGGGTTCGCTGTAGCCATCGACTCAGGCGGCCGTCGTCCAACATGCCGTCATAGCGTACATATTGATGTTCGGCAAACAAAGACTCTGCGGACTGACTACCGGTGTTCTGATATGACTGTTTATCGCTGTTGCGTTGGTACAATTTGAGCACGGCTTGGGAACCGATCATCACAGCCAAATCTTCTTCATCCAGATGCAGTTTCTCGCCCAAAGCATCACCAGTTTGAAGTGTCAAAGTACGTAAACCCAATGCAACAGTAAAACGACACCCCCGATGTTCCTCAGCCAGACCGTACATAATACGCGCATTTGCCAGCGTTTTTCCGCAGCCCGTCGAGGCCATATTTACGCCGAAGAATCCATACTTCTTTGCCTGTTCTCGCAAGCCACAGGCCAAGTCAAAAGCCTTATCCTGCCAGCGATATTGATCTTGAGTACTGCGTTTTTTGAAACCTTTGTGATGGGTGATTGCGGGCAATGACTCACGCAATGTTGGCAAGCTTTTACCCAGCAAATAGGCATTTTGACTGACGCCAATATTATGCTCATCCAACTGTTGTTTGGGTAACTTTGTTAGACGGTCAGTATTCGCCCAGGCGCCATAGCGTGGAGACTGCCAACCCGCCGTGGCCTCTGACGATGAGTAATGATGATCGGCTAACATAATTACGAGTCGCGCCATATGACAAGTAAAGAGATGACTCAGTTGACAACTCAAGAACCCAGGAAGCTGCAATGCTCTGCCAGCAAACTTTTGCGCCTTTGCACGCCATATTTCACTGCATATCGGCGTGCCGAACGGAAAATGCCAAGCAGACTTTAATTCTTTTTCCGTCCAATCAGCATCATGGTTAGTCGCATTCCAGGCTGGGGTCAATTGTGAAGTCAGCCAGCGATCAATATCTTTTTCTGGAGGTGGATTATTGTATCCTTCACCAGAAGGGTAAACGGGCAAACGGTGATGAGAAACAATGAGCCACCCAATAACGCGGGCCAGCGGAGGAAGAGATGTAAAGGGACTAAGGGTGTCTGAAGAAGGGTCGGTAACAAGATTAGCCAACATAAATTTCTCGCTGTCGGCATTAACACTTGCTAACGCTTCAAGCCACTGACGATCTTCTCTGCCTCCTACAAAAGCCTGAAACAACCGCAATGAAAGCCATTCATGCCGATAGGGTTCAAACGTCTTCCCTTTTCCCTTCAATTTGTTCTGAAACAACTGACTCGCTTTACCAAAGTCATGAAAGAGAGACGCTATTGAAGCCAGCAGATTAATGATTTGACTCTGCTGCCATTGGTTTTCATCGTTAAGTCTCACAATATCACGGCGAGTCATATTTGTTGGCACAGCGCCGGTATGGTTAAACTTTCGGATATTCCCCACGATCCAGAGGATTTCGCTTTGATTAGAAGATTTAATCCAGTGGCAGGCAATGGCAGAATTTCGACGGGCCGATTTCTTCAACAGTCTTCTCAACGTGTTCAGGCCTTCAAGTGTGATCGCCGTTTGCCAGGTTCGCTCTCCTTTACGTTCAGCAAACTGATCGATAATACGTCGGGTTTCCATTAGCGCTTTTTTACTACATTCTGAAACCAGTAAGATATTCATTGATTGACCTGACTGAGGTTTTGCGCAGTATTCTGAACAGCGTCAATCATCACATCCAGAGCATCGGCTTGTTGAAAATGGCTTATGCAGCGCTGCCTAAACGCCTGCTCGTCTTCACCACTCATGGCAGCCATAAATGCTTGGGGCAATACGAGAGCGTCTTTGATAATATCTGCTACGTCGAAGACTAACCCTCCCCGTCGGGTTTTCCCGTGCATGACAGCTAAACCATGGGGTATACCAATGACCCACACCGCAGTGGCCGCTAAACCGTATGCCAGATAGTTACCGTGATCGAGAAAACGGTTTGCTAAATCAACGCCGCTACCACGTTTAGCGCGGGTGAATTCACCGTATTTTGTAGCTATCACTGCCAGCTTATACAGGCTTTTGGTGAGCACAGCCTCTTGAGCCATTAATTCTGAAATATTGCTACAGCCTGAGAGACTCTCTTCGAATCGTGTGAGTACTGTTTCCAGCTGGGCCACATTCAGTTGGAAGCCTTCCGCCCTTGCCATTTTTGAACTACACCAATGTCGCCGAATTTGTTCACTGCGCATCCATTGGAAGGCCACCGCAGCAGCAAGACGCTTCTGTTCATCAAACCAAAAACTGACCCAATGTTGCAGATATTCTGTCGGGCGGTATTCGCTCTGCGATGTGAGCCAGGAGACGTTAACTTCAACTTCATTTGCAGCATACAGCGGCGTTCCACTTCCGCCACAAAATCCTACCAGAACACCTGCACGGGCAAATTCTCTCATCGCCGCTTGCGTAACCGAGGTCCCGGTTCCCATCATCACTACGGTGGTATTGGCTATCGGGATGTTCCAATACAGTGATTGCTTCCCCTCTTCGGTAACGTATTCAACCCGTCCGCCGTTTACTAAAATGCGACAATATTGCAAATAGTAAATATTGGAACGTTTTGAATGAAGAATAGTTTTCAGTTCACTGGGCATTAACGTGTCGGCCATTTCACATCCTATGCGATGATCTTAACTCTACAGTTAAAATAGACTCATTCATTTAGGTAATGAAGAAAAACTCAGTGTCTAAAAGAATGAGCACCCGTATTTAACATTAGTACGCAAATCCCGCTTGCGTTAATCAGTAAGCCGAATAAAAAGTGTATACAGCCATCCATGTGCTGAAAGAAGGATATGATACTGAACGGGTCAAACCGACAACGAAGAAGATACCCGTATTTGCTAAAATCAAAGGGCCTCGCTTACACAAAAATGAGGGTGATGGAGTGCCCTCGATCCAGAACAGATAATGATCGCCCTTGTTCTAAGCTGCCTGTACGGCAGTGAACATGGTTCGCACCGAGCACGCAGAATGGCCTCATTTCTAAGCTGCCAGTACGGCAGTGAACCAAGATTTCTTGGTGTAGCACTAACGCTTGAATTTCTAAGCTGCCTGTACGGCAGTGAACGGTGGTTGACGCAGTAGAGGCCAGCAATGGCATTTCTAAGCTGCCTGTACGGCAGTGAACTTCTCCCCCGCTACTGTCTGATAAACGTTTGATTTCTAAGCTGCCTGTACGGCAGTGAACTCACCAATCGCGCAGGCATCAGGTAATCCAAGTTTCTAAGCTGCCTGTACGGCAGTGAACCGCGGCTTCCCGTTCAGAACCGTAGTCTTTGGTTTCTAAGCTGCCTGTACGGCAGTGAACGAAGTCCGGCGCTGGTCCTTGAAGCGCTGCCGTTTCTAAGCTGCCTGTACGGCAGTGAACAATAATGTGTCCGTGGGGGCATGAGCATACGAACTTTCTAAGCTGCCTGTACGGCAGTGAACTTCCCGAACACAGTAACCAGTTTGTTCGGCACTTTCTAAGCTGCCTGTACGGCAGTGAACACAAACGGCAGCTGGCGTGCTGGCATAAAGCATTTCTAAGCTGCCTGTACGGCAGTGAACAGTTTAAATAAGAGCATAATTATTGATTAAACAATGAGTTGAAAACGTCCATGCATTTTAACCCTTTATTTACCAATTCCAGACCTACTCACGTTATCAACACGTTAGAAATGCATTATAAAAAAGGGTCATAACCAGATTACACAATCTTATTTACGCTCCCAGGTCAGAGTCACTACACAATCGCGATTCTGTAGCCTCAGCAAACGCAATCCATACCGGCACAACGGAAGCCGAAAAACTCTACCATGCAAGAAAACCCACTACCAGTTGATGATCCGCCTGAGTTCGTCTTCACCCACCTGGGTGGGTTCTGATGTCGGGAAGAGGAACATCATTAAAGGCACCAAATAGCACAATTCCGGAAATTCCAAGTACAACACGGTGCCCGCGTCAACAATACTGCCCGTTCAATGACATTCTCCAGCTCACGCACATTTGCCTGACCAGGGCATCTGATCCCAGAAGGCGCAGGGTCTTTGCCGGAATGCCGCCGGCCCCTGGGTGACCCACGTTGACTGGTTATTGCAATTGATTCAATGACACGATACCCCGTAATCATTAGTGCTGTTAAATATAGCAGCTGCGAAAAAGGTTGGCTATTTTATGGGAATTTTCAGCCCATTTCCTAAAGAGAGACATGAGTTGACAAAAATATAACGGCATTAAGCGTAACTATGTAGTCCAACCTGTTGTTCATTAGGATTTTTCATAAAGTTTTATTATCTACCTTAATGATATTTGTTGATTATGTGATATTTTCACCCTACCTTATAAACTAAAAAAATTACTTAGCAGAATATTCTTTAAATTGATTTTTCTTTGCTTGGCCTTGACATTCATAAACATGATTTCATTTAAAAGCATGAAGTTCATGGCCATAATGCAACCAGTATTCTTAGCATTAGGTGTTATATGGGTGTCAGTTCCATTAGCAATATCTGCCGTGATTTTATATCCAAGGGCCTACAAGAATTTAAAGATAAAAAGTTAGCGTTTGGCAGCGGAAATAAGGAGGTGCTCTAACCTCACACCAATTAATAGATTTGTTTTATATGTTGGTTCTTTGACATTTATGGTCTCTTCCCTTAGTCAGTTTTTTCTGGGTGGTGATTAAAACCTCCTAACAGGGTTAGCTTTTGTAATAATGAGTATTTCCTTTGCAATTGACATATATAATCGCTCCATCTATATTTTTAGCAAATATGGTCTGACCCGCCCCCAGTATGTGATCCAGCCATAATCAGGAATAACCGGCTTCATGTTGGTTGTGTATTCTGGCAACCGGCAGACTTCTCAGCAAATTTTGACGGGGTCATCCAGCCCAGCGCAGAATGGGGACGCCTCTGGTTATAGTGTATGCGCCAGGCCTCGATTTTGCACCGTGCATCCTCCAAAGACATAAACCAATTCTCGTTCAGACATTCCTGCCGTAACCTGACGTTGAAGGACTCTGTAAGTATCCCAGCTTTAGTTCCACACACTTTTTGAGATTTCCGGTTTCTCAGCCATCAGCCGGTATTCTTCCGGCGTCAGGTTATTCAGGGACTCATGAGGTCGCTCACTGTTGTACTCATTCAGCCAGCGTTTCGTTATTTCCCGTACTTCATTCAGCGTTCTGAACAGGTAAAAATCCAGTATTTCGGTCCGGTATATTCGGTTAAACCGTCCTATAAACGCGTTCTGTGTTGGCTTACCCGGCTTGATAAATTCCAGCATCACACCATGGTCTTCAGCCCATTGCGCCAGCGCCAGTGATATCAGTTCCGGCCCGTTATCCATCCGCATCTTCAGCGGATAACCACGGTTTGTCACTATTCTGTCCAGCACCCGCACGACGCGCTGCGCCGGGGTATTTAGGTCAATTTCGATAGCCAAAGCCTCGCGGTTGAAGTCGTCCACGATGTTGATAGTCCGAAAACGTCGGCCACATGTCAGCGCGTCGTACATAAAATCAATCGACCCGCTTTGGTTGAGTGCTTCAGGCGTTGCCTGCGGGGCAGGATTGCGCACTGGCATACCCTTACGACGAAAATTCAGTTTTAACAGACAGTAAATCCGGTGTACCCGCTTGTGATTCCAGGCGTACCCCTGCCTGCGAACTACCTGAAAAAGCTTCTTAAATCCGTAGCAGGGATAGCGTTCAGCCGCCTCGGTCAGCCTCAGGATCAGCGCTTCATCACGTCGTGTATCCGGTTGATAACGAAACACCGTCCTGCTCAGCGATAACGTCCTGCATGCCTGGCGTATGCTCATCGTAAACTGCGTGGTTAGGTAGCTAACAAGCTCACGCTTTATCGCTGGTTTTAAAGCTTTTTTTCGATGACGTCTTTCAGCGCCCGGCATTCCAGACTCAGATCGGCAAACATCTGCTTCAGACGACGATTCTCATCCTCAAGATCTTTGATATTTTTAATATCAGCGGCTTCCATCCCGCCATATTTCGCCTTCCAGTTGTAATAGCTGGCTTCAGAAATAGCAGCCTCACGACACACATCTTTGACGGTTCGACCAGCTTCTACAGATTTCAGAACGGCAATGATCTGGTGCTCGGTGAATCGGATCTTACGCATAGCGATCTCCTCAGGTGACATAATCAGTATGTCGGAAGATCTCTAAAAGTGAATGGGCCGTTTTGAAGGGATACTTACACACCCATGCTGATTCAGCGTTGATGAGAGTAAAACTCTGCCAATCTTTCGCTGTCGGGTAACGCGGTCATTGCTCCCTTTGCCGTGGTCGCCAGCGCGCCGCAGGTCAGTGCCTGACGGACGATTTTGCGCCAGGCGAAATCGGAACTTACCGGCCAATCCTCTGCCAGACCAGCCAACAATCCCGCGACAAAGGCATCACCTGCCCCCGTAGTATCGAAGACGTTGACTTGTGGGGCCGGATATTGCTCCAGGGAAGCCTCTTTTTTGCGATATACCGAGACACCCTCCTTGCCCTGCGTGACCAGCAAAAGCTCGGGATTATGCCGCTGACAAAGACGTAATATTCCTTCGGACAGCACTGCCTCTCGGGTCAGATATTCCAGCTCTTCTTGAGAAACTTTTATGATATCAGCCATAGACAAGGCCAGTTCAAGGCACTCGCGCAGCTTATTTTCGTCTGACCACAGGTCCTGGCGGATATTGGGATCGAAACATACGTATCCACCTGCCGCTTTCACCTGAGCCATTGCCAGCAGCGCTGAGGTGCGAGAAGGCTCGGCGGACAGTGCAATCGAGCATAAATGCAGGAACTGCCCGGCCTGGAAAGCTGGGATATCTGTGCCGCGTAAGAATAAATCCGCGCCGGGACGCACCATAAACGTAAATGAACGTTCACCCTCGGCATCATTCTCCACAACGACGGTTGAAGTACGATGATCGGGATCCAGCCGCATAAATTCCGTATTTACGCCTTCGTCATTCAGCGTCTCCAGCAGAAACTTTCCGAAAGGATCGTCCCCTACCCGGCCTATAAATGCGCTGTCTCCCCCAAGACGGCGAATACCCACCGCAACATTGGCAGGTGCCCCACCTGGACATTTCAATAAGCGGCCATCGTCTTCCGGAATTAAATCCACAACCGCATCTCCCAACACCCAAACTCGGTTCTTCATCTTCATTCCCTGTCTTCAATTCTGTGTTGTTCAACATGACCTAAATATAGAAGAACCGGTTTAGCTAACTCAAAGCAAATGATTTTTCACATCGAGCAATAATTTGCAAACAAGATCACAATTCCACCATAACACAGCAAAACAACGTTGCTTAAACCCTGAGTGGGTGATTATTGTGCTGAGAAAAACCAGTTTAGCAATTTAGCTAAACAAGTTTCACATAATAATTAAACCCCTCTGAGTAATAAAAATGATAATGAAGCCTCGCTATCTTGCTGTTGCTATAGGACTTATTCTTTCGAGCACCGCCCAGGGAGCCGATACCTCTGCCACGGCCTTAGAAGCTCGACTTAATGCCCTGGAAAAAAGAATACAGATTGCCGAAACTCGCGCGGCCAAAGCCGAGGCGCGGGCTAATGCAGCAGAACAACAGGTTAAAACGCTTGAGACACGCACCACCAGCAATGAACGACAGACCCGAGAGGTCGCCAGAAATGCTGAACTAACTCAGCAAAATACCGCTGAGCTGGCTAAACGAACCGAAACATTAGCCAGCAAAAGCCGTGACGACAGCAGCGGTTTTAAATTCTCAGGCTATGCGCGTTCTGGCGTCATTATGAACAGTTCCGGCACCTCGACAGAAAGTGGTCCTTATGTCACTCCTGCCGGGCAGACCGGGGGGGCAGTCGGGCGTCTTGGTAACGAAAATAATACTTACGTTGAGCTTAATCTGGAGCACAACCAGACTCTGGCCAGCGGCGCAACCTCTCGATACAAAGTCATGCTGGCCGACGGGCAGCGCAGCTACAATGACTGGACCGGCGGAAGCAGCGAGTTAAATATCCGCCAGGCGTTTGTCGAGTTGGGCTCTTTGCCCACCTTCAGCGGCCCCTGGAAAGACTCCACGCTGTGGGCCGGTAAACGTTTTGACCGTGATAACTTCGATATTCACTGGCTTGATTCCGACGTTATCTTCCTCGCAGGGACAGGCGGCGGGATTTACGACGTTCGTTGGGGCGATAACCTGAAAAGTAACTTTTCTCTTTATGGCAGGAACTTTGACAGTCTCGAAAACCGTAATCGCGACGATACCCGCATTGAGAATTACATAGTCACCGCCAATAACTTTGCCGGCCCTTTCCAATTGATGCTTAGCGGCCTGCGGGCTAAAAACAATCAGGATCGCGAAAACGCCGGAAGTCAGGGGATCAGCAATGCTGCTGATGTCGGTTTCCACAGCATGCTGGCTTATCACGGTGATACCTTCTATGGCCTGCGCGAAGGCACGTCCAAGACTGCTTTACTCTACGGTCACGGACTGGGTGCGGAAGTCAAAGCGCTGGGTTCCGATGGCCGCCTTACCGACGAAGCTAACACCCTGCGTATCGCCACTTACGGCATTACGCCGTTAAGTAAAAACTGGAGTATCGCCCCTGCGGTTCTGGCCCAGCAGAGTAAAAATCGCTATGTCTCAGGCGATGACTACACATGGGTGACTTTCAACGCCCGCCTGATTCAACAAATTACCGAAAATTTCGAACTGGCGTATGAAGGTAGCTACCAGTACATGGACTTGGATCCCCAGGGATACAGCGATAACAACAAAGTAAAAGGCGGTTTCTACAAACTCACCTTCGCGCCGACCTTCAAGGTGGGTGATATCAGCAACATGCTGAGCCGCCCTGAAATTCGCTTCTTTGCCACCTACATGGACTGGAGCAAGCAGCTCGACAGCTATTCCAGCAGTGATTCATTCGGTACCGACGGCTTTACCGCTGGCGGGCAATGGAATTTTGGCATTCAGATGGAAACCTGGTTCTGATAGCCGGGATTTGATTCAACCAGAGGCGCCCTCAGGGTACGCGGGTGCCGTCGGCAAATGTAAATTAAGGGACACTATGAATATTAATGCAATCGCAAATGAGCTGCTTAAGTTGTTGGGAGGAAAGGACAATATCGCCAGCGCGGCACATTGTGCAACGCGTCTTCGTCTGGTGTTGGTCGATGACAGCCTGGTCAATAAAAGCGCCATTGAAAAAGTTGACGGCGTTAAGGGCTGCTTTAGTAACGCAGGCCAGATCCAGATCATTTTTGGTACCGGTCTGGTCAATAAAGTGCATGCCGAATTTATTAAAGTCTCGGGTATCAGCGAATCGAGTAAATCCGAAGCGGCTGATATCGCGGCACAAAAACTCAATCCTTTCCAGCGTATCGCCCGCGTTCTGTCGAACATCTTTGTGCCGATTATTCCGGCCATTGTTGCTTCGGGCCTCCTAATGGGGCTGCTCGGCATGGTGAAAACCTACGGTTGGGCCAATCCCGAGAGCGCCATTTTTATCATGCTCGATATGTTCAGTTCGGCAGCCTTTATCATTCTGCCGATACTGATTGGTTTCACCGCAGCGCGCGAGTTTGGCGGCAATCCTTTCCTTGGCGCCACCTTAGGCGGCATTCTCACGCACCCAGCCCTCACTAACGCCTGGGGCGTGGCCAGCGGTTTCCATACCATGAATTTTTTCGGCATCGAGATTGCCATGATTGGCTATCAGGGAACCGTATTCCCGGTTCTTCTGGCGGTCTGGTTTATGAGCTTTATTGAGAAACGTCTTCGTAAGCTGATTCCCGACGCGCTGGATTTAATTCTTACCCCTTTCCTGACAGTGATTATTTCTGGCTTTATCGCCTTCCTGGTCATTGGCCCGGCGGGACGCGCTCTGGGGGACGGCATCTCGTTTATTCTCAGCACACTGATTTCGCACGCAGGCTGGATGGCCGGTCTGGTCTTTGGCGGTTTATATTCGGTCATCGTGATTACCGGCATTCACCACAGCTTCCACGCGATTGAAGCGGGATTACTGGGCAACCCGAATATTGGGGTCAATTTCCTGTTGCCAATCTGGTCAATGGCCAACGTTGCCCAGGGCGGTGCCTGCCTGGCGGTTTATTTCAAAACCCGCGACGCGAAAATTAAAGCCATTGCCGTGCCCTCTGCTTTTTCAGCCATGCTTGGCATTACCGAAGCCGCGATTTTCGGCATCAATCTGCGATTCATGAAGCCGTTTCTCGCCGCACTGGTCGGCGGTGCACTCGGTGGAGCCTGGGTGGTCGCCATGCATGTCAATATGACCGCGGTGGGTCTGACCGGCATCCCAGGGCTAGCGATCGTTCAGGCCAGTTCAATCCTCAGCTATCTGATAGGGTTAACTCTCGCCTTTGGCAGCGCATTCCTGCTGTCGCTGCTGCTGAAATACAACACGGTGAGTGAATCATGACAGAATCTAGTTTGCTGAAGCAGGCACTGCACAGCGTTATCTCGGGTCAGCTCCGTGCAGCCAAGGATCCTTACCGACCCGGCTGGCACCTCGCCCCAACGGTAGGACTGCTAAACGATCCGAACGGATTTATCCAGCACAATGGCCGTTACCATTTGTTCTATCAGTGGAATCCTCTGGCTTGCGCGCACGGCGCCAAGTTCTGGGGGCATTGGAGTTCAAGCGACTTGGTCAGATGGCGGCACGAGCCTGTGGCGCTTGTGCCCTCCGAGGCGTTTGAGTCACACGGCTGCTATTCCGGCTCAGCGGTAGCAGATAATGGGCAACTCACGCTGATTTATACCGGTAACGTCAAATATTCGCAGGGTCGTCGCACGGCCTTTCAGTGCCTGGCACGTGAAAATGCCGCAGGGCAATTTGATAAAGAGGGGCCGGTAATGGGTTTGCCGGACGGCTATACCGGCCATGTCCGCGATCCTAAGGTGTGGCGTAAGGGAGAGCACTGGTACATGGTTCTGGGCGCTCAGGATCTGAACCTTAAAGGGAAAGTTCTGTTGTTGCGTTCGCCCGATTTACAGCACTGGGAGCTGCTGGGAGAAATTGCCGGAACGGGGCTTTACGGACTCGGTGAATTCGGCTACATGTGGGAGTGCCCGGACTTATTTACCCTGGATGACCACGAGGTGCTGATTTGTTGCCCTCAGGGCTTAGCGGCACAGTCCGATCGCTATCTGAACACTTTCCAGTCTGGATATTTTGTTGGCCAACTTGACTATGACAAGGCGGATTTTCAGCATGGCGATTTCTCAGAGTTAGATCTCGGCTTTGAATTTTATGCGCCGCAAACGACACACACCGATGATGGACGCAGGCTGCTCATTGCCTGGATGGGAGTCCCGGACGGCGATGAGCTTTTTCAACCTACCGTGCAAAATGGCTGGATTCATACCCTGACCTGTCCACGAGAGCTGGAGCTTAACAGCGGTAAAATTATTCAAAGGCCGGCACGGGAACTGCAACAGCTCAGAGGGCCGCAAGAGGCGTGGCAGGGGATCGCCAGAGATGCGCCGGTGTGGGATATCAAGCACGCTGAAATTGAACTTGAAACCGGACATCCTTTCGAGGCTGATTTTGGTGGCTGTCTGCTCCTGCAATGGGAGGGTGAATGGCTGCGCCTGACGCGTAAAAATCGCCGCACTGGGCTATCGGAGCAACGCGTCTGGCGAGGAGCCTTACGCAAACTGACCATTATGTGTGACAGTTCCAGCATTGAAATTTTCATTAACGACGGGAGTGCGGTCATGTCGTCACGCTATTTCCCTGTTTTACCAGCACAATTAATCTTCCGTGGCGATCGTCAGATTACGTTGCGCTACTGGCCGTTGGCGGATTGCGTGTTAGAATAAAAATCTTTCCGGACAACAGAATATGGCGCAGTGAAAAAGACAAAACGTATCACTATCAGCGGAATAGCTGAACTGGCTGGCGTATCTAAATCGACCGCCAGCCAGGTACTCAACGGACACAGCAAGAAGTTTCGTATCTCTGATGCGACTCGTGACCGTGTACTGGCCGTCGCCGCTGAACATCACTATCAGCCGAGTATTCATGCCCGATCGCTTAACGTAAAGCGCAGCTATACGCTGGGGCTGGTTGTGCCGGAAATGACCAACTATGGTTTTGCCGCCTGCTCAAACGAGCTGGAAACACTTTGTCGCGAGAACGGCATGCAGTTGCTTATTGCCTGCACCGATGAAAATACCAGTCAGGAAACCATGGTGGTGAATAACCTGATCCAGCGTCAGGTGGATGGGCTGATTGTTGCATCCAGCATGCTTAACGATACGGAATATCTGAAAATCAGTCAGCAATTGCCGGTGGTATTGTTTGACCGCCACATTCAGGACACGTCATTGCCACTGGTGGTGTGTGAGGCGATAGAGTCTTCCGCAGAGCTGGTCGCCAGAGTGGCAAGAAAGCATCAGGATGAGTTCTATTTTCTTGGCGGCCAGCCGCGAATCTCCCCCACTCGCGATCGCCTCGCGGGTTATCAACGCGGGCTTGAGCGAGCAGGCGTCACCCCAAACCCTGAATGGGTCCTGTACGGCAATTATCATCCCAGTTCAGGCTACGAAATGTTTGCTAATCTTTGTGCTCGTCTGGGGCGACCGCCGAAAGCGATTTATGTTGCCTCCTGTGGCTTGATGGAGGGCGTGTTGCGCTACATGAGCCAACATAAACTGCTGGAGAGTGATATCCATTTATGTAGCTTTGACGATCATTATCTCTACGACTCACTCACGGTAAGCATTGATACTATCGCGCAGGACTGCAAAGAGCTGGCGACACACTGCTTCAACATGATGACGAGTCTTATCAATGAACAACCCGTAGAACAAATGCAGTCTTATCTCTCGCCAAAACTCCAGTGGCGACATGCTAATTCCACTCAGTCAATCGATTGAAATTAAATGTTTCATCGTTTATCCAGGGCCTGATAACGGCGGGCTGAAGGTGCGATCATTGGGGTCGTTTAGGCGGTGATTTATGGCTTTCCTCCCCACGCGGCCGCCTCGCCCTTAATCCACTGAATAAACGTCTCGACTTCAGGCTTTTTCTCACCGCCCTTGGGCGTGACCAGCCAATAGGGCCACGGGTAAGGGACCACATGCTCCGTGAGCTGCACCAGTTCTCCTCGCGCGATGGCCCCCGCCACCAGCGAGCGGCGTTCAAGCGCAATCCCCTGCCCTAAACGCACCGCTTCCAGCACCATGTTCGAATCATTGAAGCACAGCCCTGAGGGGGTAATGTGCCGTGTAAGCCCTGCTTCGACACACCACGCCTTCCAGGACTCCATCGAAAAAATGATCCTGCTGTTAGCAATGTCCTGTGCCGTTTGCGGTAAACACCCGCCGTTAAAATGGGGTGCACTGACCACCCACTGCTGGTCCTCAAACAGAAAATGGCTCTCCAGCCCCTCCCAATCGCCCTTTCCCATGCGAATAGCAATATCAACCGACTCCTGCTGCATATTAGTGACGGTGAGACTCGCCAATATTCGAAGCTGGATATGCGGGTATTGCCGGTGAAAATGTTCCAGACGAGGCAGCAGCCAATGTGTGCCAAAGGAAGGCACTACCGCGAGCGTCAGCTCGGCAAGCCGCGGTTTGACCTGCAATAAGCGGGTTGCATCCGCTATCTGACCGAGGGCATTACGCACGTGGAGCGCGTATAAACGGCCCTCCTCATTGATGTGTACGCCGCGCCCCTGGCGCAGAAACAGCTTCACCCCAATGAAATCTTCCAGCACTTTTATCTGCTGGCTAATGGCCGAGTGTGTAACGTGAAGCTCTTTGGCAGCCTGTGTGACACTGCCCAGACGCGCGACGGCTTCAAAACTGCGCAGGCTGGCGATAGGAGGATAATCTGACATAGGGCGACCTTTAGCGTGCAGGAAAGGAGACAGGTTAGCTTTACTGACAGTTTCGGTTAGAAACGGGAAATATCTCAGGCCAACAGCTTGCTGTAATCTCTCACTATTCTCAAGAAGAAACGGCTATGGCGGCTCGCCATGCGTTAGCAATATTATCAATCAAGATAACTTTTAGGGCAGGAAAAAAAGATGAAGCTGATCGGTATGCTGGATTCACCTTACGTCAGGCGCGTGGCGATTTCACTGGAACTCTATGGCGTCAAGTTTGAACACTTCCCGCTCTCGGTATTCAGGCATGTCGAGGCCTTCCGCGAGATTAATCCGGTGGTGAAAGCCCCGACCCTGGAGCTTGATAACGGTCAACGTCTGATGGACTCGACGCTAATAATCAGTTTCTTTGAAACTCTGGCGACAGCTGAGCACAAATTACTGCCGCAGGGCGCTGAAGCGCTGGCCGAAAGTCTTAATATTTTAGGACTGTCGCTGGCCGCCAGTGAAAAAGCGGTGCAGCATGTCTATGAACACAATCTGCGGCCTGAAGAAAAGCAGCACCAACCGTGGATAGACCGCGTGACCCAACAGCTGATAGCAGCCTGTCAGGGGTGGGAGACCGCACTCAAGAACCGCAAGCATGGTTCAGAAAAAATAGATCAGGTCGGGGTCACCAGCGCGGTGGTCTGGAGCTTTATCCAATCGATGATCCCGCAAGTGTTTGAAGGTTATGACTTCCCGCATATCCAGAGTCTGACCGACAAAATGGAGAACCAACCGGCGTTCCAGAAATATCCCTGGCATTAAAATGTGATCCCTACTGCCTGCGTCTGGAAGGTCAACGTCCAGACGCCGCTTGCCGCCCCTCGCCTCTGCCTCCTCGCCGCACAGACCATTCACACTGAACTCACAAATAAACAACGAATAAAACCAAATAGTTACAATTTTCCACGGTGAGGCCATTTCATCAACAAAATTGACGGTTTTAGGCAAAAAATGAACGACAAAACCTTGGGTGGGAGAGTAGAATGCCCAACTTGTGCGTTAGATCACAATTTTATCTGCTACGCTCTTTCTTTATTTATCCTGAACAGAAACAACGTAATTTCCCAAGAAGTTATCGAAGAGCTTGGTCTTCTGGTCTGAGTTCAGATTACTGGTCACTCATTTTTTCCTGGTTTTAATTTATGCAAACAACAATGTCTTCACGCTCAGAGGGCTGGTTCAGAGTACTGAGTTTGACTCTGGCAGCATTCATCTTTAATACCACTGAGTTTGTGCCTGTCGGTCTGCTGACGGACATTGCGCAAAGCTTCTCGATGACCGCGGCTCAGGCCGGGATAATGCTCACCGTTTACGCCTGGATTGTCGCCCTTTTCTCTCTGCCGCTGATGCTGTTGACCGGTAAGATGGAGCGTCGCAAACTGCTGATCGGCGTGTTCGTGGTGTTTATCGCCAGCCATATACTGTCCGGTTTTGCCTGGAACTTTATGATTCTGATGGTTTCCCGTGTCGGTATTGCGCTCTCTCACGCCATCTTCTGGTCGATTACCGCGTCGCTGGCGCTGCGCGTGGCACCTCCAGGTAAAAAGGCGCAGGCGCTCAGCCTGCTGACCACCGGTACGGCACTGGCGATGGTTCTGGGTCTGCCGTTAGGCCGGGTTATTGGTCAGCTGCTTGGCTGGCGTGCAACCTTCCTGATTATCGGCGCAGGCGCGCTAGTGACGCTTATTCTGCTGGTCAAGCTGCTCCCTCTGCTGCCGAGCAACAACTCTGGCTCTCTCAAAAGCGTGCCTCAGTTGTTCAAACGTCCGGCGCTGGTGCTGATTTATGCGATAACCGTCATCCTGTTTGCGGCGCATTACACCGCCTATAGCTACATCGAGCCGTTCCTGCAGAAGGTCTCGGGCGTCAGTGAGAACTTTACCACCCTGCTGCTGCTGCTGTTTGGACTGGCAGGTATTGTGGGCAGCTATCTGTTTACGCGCATCAACCACCGCTTCCCCTCCGGCGTATTAATCGCCTCTGTCGCGGTGTTGTTCCTGAGTCTGGTGCTGCTGTTACCGCTGTCGTTTAATACCAACAGCCTGATTATTATGTCGCTGTTCTGGGGTATGGCGATGACGATGATTGGCCTGAGCCTACAGGTGAAAGTGCTGTCGATGGCGCCTGACGCCACTGACGTTGCCATGTCACTGCTGTCAGGGATTATCAACATTGCCATCGGTGGCGGCGCGTTGATAGGCAGTCAGGTCAGCCTTGATCTGAACATGTCTTACGTCGGCTACGTCGGTGGGGCGTTTGCGTTGATTGGGTTGGGTCTGACGGTGTATACCCTGCGTCGCTACGGACGCCAGCTCGCCGACTCCGCCATGACCGAAGGCAGCGTGCTGCACTGATATTTCTGCACCGCTTTGAGCCCGGTATGCGTTTCATCGCGCATACCGGACGACGGACACCCTCCAAAACCTCAATTTTTCCCTTCTGCATTTGAGAAACTGTTTTGTAATGCGAGATTCAGCGCCAACACATTAACTCTGGGTTCGCCAAAGATACCGAAAGTCGGCTTCTGAATATGGGTAAGAATCAGTGCCTGCACTTGCGACAGTGAAACAGCGCGCGCTTTCGCCACCCTTGATGCCTGCAAGAGAGCGTTATCCGGGCTGATATCAGGATCCAATCCAGAGGCTGAGGCCGTCAACATATCAGCAGGTAATCCTTTTCCCTGCAATTCGGGTTGCACAGTCTCTAACGCTTTACGATCGGCGGTCAGGCGATCGCTTAACGCCTGGCTCGTCGGACCGAAGTTAGAACCGCTCGAATTACCTGCGTTATAAGGTGCTGCAATCGTTTTAGTCGCATCATTTGGGTCAGTATCCGTGGTAGCGGATGCGCGACCGTGAAACCACTGGTTACCGCTCCAATTCTGCCCAATCAGAGATGAGCCAATTATATTCCCCTTATTGTCAGTAATGATGCTGCCATTAGCCTGCACTGGAAAAATTATTTGCGAAAATCCGTTCACCAGAAGTGGATAAACCAGGCCACATAAAAGCCAGGTGACGGCGGTAATTCGCAAAGAACTGCTTAATATACTCAACATTTGCCACCTCTTACATCACGAGAGACAAGCACAGATCGATAAGCTTGATGCCCAGAAATGGCGCTGCCAGCCCACCGATGCCATAGATCATCAGGTTCCGATAAAACATCGCCTCTGCGCTGGTCGGAATAAATCGAACACCGCGTAATGCCAGCGGGATTAATGCCGGAATAATCAGCGCATTGAAAATCAACGCGGAGAGAATGGCACTTTGTGGTGTAGATAACCCCATGATATTCAGATGAGATAATCCAGGTAACGCCACAATAAACAGCGCTGGCAATATGGCAAAATACTTGGCAACATCGTTGGCGATAGAAAACGTTGTCAAGGCACCCCGCGTAATCAGCATTTGTTTCCCAATGCTGACCAACTCCAATAATTTGGTCGGGTCTGAATCCAAATCAATAATATTTGACGCTTCTTTAGCTGGCATGGTCCCGGTATACATGGCCACGCCGACGTCCGCCTGTGCCAAAGCAGGTGCGTCATTCGTCCCATCACCACTCATCGCGACCAGTCGTCCCAGCGCCTGCTCTTTACGGATCAATTTGAGTTTGTCTTCGGGCTTGGCTTCCGCAATATAATTATCCAGTCCTGCTTCGGCGGCGATGACGCTGGCCGTGGTCGGGTTATCACCAGTGACCATCACAGTCCGGATCCCCATCTCGCGTAATTGTATTGCACGTTCACGAATACCCGACTTAAGTACGTCAGATAAGGCGATGATGCCCAATATCTTTCCATTTACAGCGACCGCCAACGGGGTCGCACCGCGCAGGGCCACGCTTTCAGCCAGAGCATGAAGGTCGGGCGGAATGTCTGTGTTGTAGGTGCGCTGCACATATTTGATCACCGCATCAACCGCCCCTTTGCGGATAATCCGTCCGTCCGGCATGTCAGTCCCACTCATGCGCGTTTCAGCGGAGAAATCGGTACCTACGGCCTGTTCCTGCTGAGGTTCCGCGCTGGCCCCTTGCTGGGTCACGTACGCTATCGTTGATTGCCCTTCTGGCGTTGAATCAAACAGCGAGCCGAGATAGGCCGCCTGAAGCAAGCTCTGCTGACTTTGCCCCGCCACGGCTAAACAGGCCGTGGCCTGGCGGTTGCCTATGGTTATCGTCCCCGTCTTGTCCAGAATCAGCGTATTCACATCCCCTGCCGCCTCAATAGCCTTGCCTGAAGTCGCTAACATGTTAAAACGCATCGTTCTATCAATACCGGCGATACCAATCGTTGACAGCAATGCCCCAATCGTCGTCGGGATTAGAGCAACAATCAGCGCAACCAGATCGGCGACGTTAATCTGCGCATGCAGATAACTGGCTACAGGCGCAATCGCCGCGACGACAATCACAAAAATTAGCGTCAATACGGACAGCAGCACGGTCAAGGCGATCTCATTCGGCGTTTTTTGGCGCTTAGCGCCTTCAACCAAACGGATCATTCGGTCAAGAAAGGTATTACCTGGCAATGCCGTCACTTTGACTATCAAGAAATCGGACAACACCCGAGTCCCCCCTGTGACAGAGGAAGCCAGATCCGATCCGGATTGTTTGATTACTGGAGCCGATTCACCGGTAATCATGGATTCATCTACGTAGGCAACGCCTTCCATGACTTCCCCGTCAATCGGGATCAGCTCTTCTTTTTCAACCCTAAGCCGATCGCCTAATTTCAGGTCAATCGCAGAAATAGTGACCCAGGTGTTATCCGCCAATATTTTACGGGCACTCAGCGTGGTGGTGGTATGGCGTAAAGATGACGCCTTGGCCTTGCCACGCCCTTCCGCCAACGCTTCGGCTAAATTGGCAAACCAGACGGTAATAAGAAGAATTAACGTCACGATGCCGTTGTAACCCGAACTGGCGTGGGACGGCCCGAAAAGTAACGGATCCACGGTCAGTGCAGCCGTTATGCAGGCTCCAATCCAGACCACAAACATCACCGGGTTACGGATCTGCACCCGTGGGTCAAATTTTTTCAGTGAATCGATCAATGCACGCTGGAAAAGCGCAGTGCTGTATCCGCCGTGTTTAGCCGCGTCGGAAGGCAGAGTCAGTGCAAACGTTGTTTTCATTTCTGCAACTCCTATGAACGTCAATCTGCGACCTAGAACAATTGGTGATTGATCATGGCGAAGTGTTCAGCTATTGGCCCTAACAGGAGCGCGGGCAGGAAGGTCAACGCCCCAACGATTAAAATCATTGCCAGCCACCATGCGCCGAATAACAGAGTATCGGTGCGTAGGGTTCCCACACTCGGCGGCAGCGTAGGTTTTGCTGCCAGCGACCCCGCAACGGCCATCAGAAAAATGATCGGAGGATAACGGCCAAGCAGAATGACCAGCGCAATGGATAAGTTATACCAGGGCGTATTGGCATTAAGTCCGGCAAAGGCTGAACCATTATTTGCCGCAGCGGAGGTGAAGGCATACAGCACTTCCGAGTAACCATGCATGCCGGCATTGTTCAACGCCGAGACGCCGAAAGGTAAAATCATTGATAATGATGACGGAATAAGAATCACCATTGGGTGGATCAACAGCGCCAACGACACCAAAATGATTTCACGTTTTTCTATCTTTTTACCCATAAATTCGGGTGTATGTCCCACCATCAACCCAGCAACAAAAATGCCGATAAAGCCATAAATCAGGAAACTGAGGAAACCGACGCCTTTCCCCCCAAACACGCATTGCAGCATCATCTGTATCATTGTCGGTAGACTGCCCAGAGGGGTAAGACTGTCGTGCATCGCATTCACGCTACCGGTGGTAAACGCCGTGGTATACGCGGCATATAACCCACTGAGCGCGATACCAAAGCGCACCTCTTTACCCTCCATATTGCCGCCCGGCTGCCCGACACCGCTGTGTAGATTGATCCCCGCCTGCTGAAGCAAAGGAGTACCCGCTTGCTCCGGGAGTACGGTGAAAATCAAAAAACCGATTAACATCACCGCCATGACCCCATAGATAACCCAGCTTTGACGTCGGTTATTAATCATGCAACCAAACATCACCACTAGTGCAGCGGGTAAGCTTGCCATCAGCAACAACAGCACCATATTCGTGAGGGGGTTAGGGTTTTGGAAAGGGTGCGCGGCGTTGACGTTATAAAAGCCACCGCCATTGGTGCCAAAGTTTTCAATCGATTCCTGTGCGGCAACCGGACCGAGAATCAATGTCTGATGTCCCCCTTGAACAGTATTCACAACGGTGCTGGCGTTCAGTGTTTCTGGAATCCCCTGCCAAACGAGAAACAGCGCAGCAATAATGGCCACCGGCAGGAGTACACGCGTAATAAAACGTGTCATGTCGCGATAAAAATTCCCTAAATTATCGTTTCCCCCCTGAACCAAAAAAGCACGAATAAAGGCAATGGCGACCACAAACCCCGTTGCCGCAGAGGTAAACATAGGAAAAGTAATCGCGGCCATTTGACTAAAGTTTGATAGCGTATTTTCACCCGCATAACTCTGCCAGTTGGTGTTAGTAATAAAACTAATCGCCGTGTTAAATGCCTGCAAAGGTTCCATACCGCTTAATTTCAGCGGATTAAGAGGAAAATGGTTCTGTAATATTAAGATGAGATAAATCAACAGTGCCATAACCAAATTCGTGGCTAACATATTGATAGTGTATTTTTTCCAGTTCATCGGCTGGCTACAGGTGTTTTTTCCCACAATTCTATAGATAACATTATCAATGGGATTAAACAGAGGATCCAACAACGTTTTCTGATCGGTCACAACACGCGAAAGATATCGACCTGCTGCAATACTCAGCAGAAACGTCGCCAACAGAGCCAGTCCAGCTTGCAGCCATAGATGTAGCATCTTATGACTCCTTCAGAATAAAGTAAGCGGAGATATCCCGACACTTTAAAACTTATCGGGATGGGTTACGGCATAAAACAAATAAATAATCACAGCGAAAGTGATCGTTACCAATATGGAAATCGCCATATTTAACTCTCCATAAAAATAATAACTTGAGGGCCGTATTTACTTTATTTTTTCATCCGATGAAACCTTGATGACATTCCCTGCAAAGGAGATCAATACGCCAAATGAGGCATAGGCCAGCAACATCACAATCGGCATTAATAATATTAACCACATAAAACACTCCTTATACCGCAGTGATAAATAGTGTGGGTTATCGTGACGACTCTATAGGTATAGGAGCAGGCAGATAAAAGCTTTATAAAGGTTCAAATTAGCGGGATAAAAATAATGTAAAAACCATGAAAAACGAAGGATGAAATCAACGATCTATTGCCTCACGTCACGGCTTTCAGACGTCAACGTGTTTAACACGGTTGCAGCACCGCCTCCACGCCAGCACAGTCTTGAAAGGCAGCGGCACGGGTGGCGTGGCTCAGTATTGATTCAAATGGCCTGAGGGCTGAACGGATTTATTCGAGCATCGCTATTGCGCTCAGTTCGTCGGTGACGAGTCCACTCACCCAGCCGCCCTGCAATGCCGCGCGCATCGCCAGATGTTTCTCCGCGCCGCCGGCCATGGCGATGACGGGTTTATCCGCCTTCGGTTGCAGGCTCACGCTGGTTAATCTTGCATTGAGTTCGCTGTCGATACGTTGCCCGTCTGCGCCGATGAAATGCCCGACCATCTCTCCGACGGCGCCCGCCGCATTGAGTTTTTCGACCTGTTCCAGCGACAGGAACCCGTCGAGATGCAGCGGGCAGTCGGGACCGATAGTGCCAATGCCGGTAAAGGTGACATCGGCCTGGCTGGCTTTCTCGCTGACGGTGCGATAAATACGGTGATGACACCAGCCCTCGCGATCCTGCTCACTGTCGGCAAACAAGGGCGCAGGCAGGATAAAATAGCGGCCCTGCGTTTTCTCGGCCATCAACAGCGGCACGTCGTAACGGGTACAGGAACCATCATAGGCAATCGCGCCTATCAGCGACACGCAGCTGTGCTGCGGGCGTTCAATGTCATCAAGTTCATCGATAGCCGCCTTCAAGGTGCGCCCCGAGCCCACGCCGATAATCGTAGAGGCTTCACGGCGAATAAACTGGGTCATCACCTGAGCACCCGCGACGGCAATGGCGTGCAGCAATCCCGTCTTACTCATTCCCTGAGCAGGAACCACCTGACAAAGACTCAGGCCATAAGCCTCGCGCAGGCGGGCTTCGAGCGCCATGCAGTTGCCGACCGAGTGCGAAATATGCACGCTCACCAACCCGCTTTCAATCGCACTGGCCACCAGCCGCTGCGCAACCTGACGTGAGATGCCCAACGCTTCGGCTATCTCATGCTGCGTTTGTCCTGCCACGTAATACATCCACGCAGCGCGCGCGGCCTGATCCAATTTTTTATCATTCTTGTTCATCTCTGACCTCCATCCGGGCGGTATATGCCGCGCATTTTATCGGGATTCATCATTCTGAGTGATGTCGATTTAGCAAAAAATAACAATATTGTGAGCTAAAGCCCATTTAATGGGCAAAAGTTTATTTAAGCTGATCTTCAATCAGGCAAAAGCCCACACAAAGAGCTTATGCCCAAAATGCCTTCACTACCTTTTCGGAGCAAACTATGGTTACTTCTTGGCACTCAGCGGTTTGGTTGCACATTGGCGCAGGTTCGTTTCACCGTGCTCATCAGGCGTGGTATCTGCATCGGCTGATCGAGGCCGGTGATAATAACTGGTCGATTGCGCTGGGGAATATTCGCGACGACGCCACGCCGTTGCTGAATAATCTGTCTGCTCAGGGCGGTGAATACGTGCTGGAAACGGTGACCCCAGCGGGAGAGCGCGCCTATGAAACCATTACCTCAGTCAAGAAAATCATCCCCTGGGACGCAGAGCTCTCGCAGCTGATTGCGCAGGGCGAGAAATCCGCAACGCGGGTTATCTCCTTTACCGTCACCGAAAGCGGCTATTATCTCGATAACCAGTTTAATCTTGACCAGAACAACGCCGACATTTGCGCCGACCTACAGGGCGGCTGCCGCACTGTTTATGGTGCTATCAGCCATATTTTGCAGCAGCGCCAGCGCAGCAACGGCGGGCCCGTCACGCTGCTCAACTGCGATAACCTGCGCCACAACGGCGACCGCTTCCATCATGGCCTACAGCAGTTTTTAACCCTGAGACAACAACCGGCGTTGTTGCAGTGGATTGCCGACAACGCTCGCTGTCCCAATACCATGGTCGACCGCATCACTCCACGCCCATCACCCGAGGTCGCCGTGCGCGTCAAAGAGCAGACCGGTAAGGATGATAAGGCACCGGTGATGGCCGAAGCGTTTATCCAATGGGTCGTTGAGGATGACTTTATCGCCGGTCGCCCTGCACTGGAGAAGGTAGGCGTTGAGATGGTGAAATCGGTAGTGCCTTATGAGGAAGCAAAAATCCGCATCCTCAATGCCAGCCACAGCTGCATTGCCTGGGCCGGTACGCTTCTCGGACAGCGGTATATTCATCAGAGCACTCAAACCGAGTCAATTTGTCAGATGGCATACCGCTACGTCACCGAAGACGTGATTCCGAGCCTCTCCCCTAGCCCGCTTGACCTGAAAGACTACCGTGACGTGGTCCTTGAGCGGTTCAGCAACCCACATATTCAGGACACCAATCAACGCGTTGCGGCAGACGGATTCTCGAAAATCCCAGGATTCATCACCCCAACCCTGGTCGAGTGTTATCAGCGCGGTGATGTCCCCCGCGCCACCAGCCAGCTGCCGGCGTTGTTCTTCGTGTTTATGCAACGCTGGGCACAGAATCAACTGCCCTACGAATATCAGGATGGCATTTTAGATTCTCAGGCCGTAAAACAGATGTTTTCCGCCAAAGATCCCATCGCCGAGTATGCGCATGACAGTAAACTTTTCGGTGAGTTGGCGTCTAAACCCGAATTTGAGACGCTGCTGCGTGAATCGATTGCGGGCGTTTATCAATGGCTTGAGTCTGCGAAGCAGGGCTAACAGGAGTCGCGCATGTATTTAGGACTGGATTTAGGGACCTCGGAAATCAAGGCGTTGGTGCTGGATGCCGAGGGCAAGGTGATAGCCAGCGCGGGCGAAGCGCTGGAGGTGCAGCGCCCGCGCCCGCACTGGTCGGAGCAACGTCCCGACGACTGGTGGAAGGCGACGCAAAAGGTGGTCGCCAGACTGCGCGACCAGGTACCTCAGGCGTGGGCAAACATTGTTGCTATCGGCCTTTCCGGGCAAATGCACGGCGCGGTGCTGCTGGGCCGCGAGGGAGAGGTGCTGCGCCCCGCCATTCTGTGGAACGACACGCGCAGCGCCAGAGAGTGCGAGCTGCTAACGCAAGCAGCCCCGCAGCTGCATCAGTTAGCGGGTAATCTGGCAATGCCGGGATTCACTGCGCCAAAGCTGCTGTGGGTTGCGCGACATGAACCCGAAATTTTTAGCCAGATAGCCACGGTACTGCTGCCAAAAGACTATCTACGCTGGAAGATGAGCGGCGACAAGGTTTCCGATATGTCGGATGCGGCGGGGACACTGTGGCTCGACGTCGCCAAACGTGACTGGTCAGATACCCTGCTCGACGCCTGTGGACTTTCGCGCGACCAGATGCCGCGGCTAGTCGAAGGCAGCGCAGTTTCGGGCGTGCTCAATCGCGATATTGCCCGCGCGTGGGGGTTAAACAGTGAGGTGATTATTGCCGGTGGCGGGGGCGACAATGCCGCCAGCGCCATAGGTATTGGTGCAGTAGAGCCGGGCGATGCGTTTATCTCGCTGGGTACCTCGGGCGTACTGTTTGCGGTAAACCCAAGCTTTAGCCCTAATCCAGACAGCGCGGTGCATGCCTTTTGTCACGCCCTGCCCGACCGCTGGCATCAGATGAGCGTCATGCTGACGGCGGCGAGCGCGCTGCGTTGGTATTGCCAGCTGATTGGCAGCCATGAAACGACGCTGCTGGCAGAGGTGGCCCAACTCACTCAGGCCGAAAAAAGGCAGGCACCGCTGTTTCTCCCCTACCTGTCGGGAGAGCGCACGCCCCACAACGACCCTTTGGCGGTCGGGGCTTTTCACGGCATGACGCACAGCACGCAGCGCGCGGCGCTGGGGTATGCCGTACTGGAAGGCGTGGCCTTCGGCATGGCCGACGGGCTGAGCGTGCTCAAACAGTCGGGCACTCAGCTGAGCCAGTGTTCGCTGGTCGGTGGCGGTGCACGCAGCGACGAATGGGCGCAGCTGATTGCCGACGCGCTTAATCTGACCATCACCACCCATCAGGACGGCGAGGCCGGGGGGGCACTGGGCGCAGCCCGTCTTGGTTGGCTGGCCGCAGGCGGTGAACAAAGCAAGGTCTGCCGCAAGCCTCTGACAAAAAAGACTTTCTCGCCGGACGCCGCACGCCATCAGGTGTTGCAGTCCCGACTGGCGACCTGGCGCAAACTGTATCAACAGCAGGTAGAGCTAAGACGATAACCCCCTGACATCACAATAAAACCCGAGGGCGGCCACGCCCCATTCACCTCATTGATAACCAAAAACTGAGGGAGCCACGCTCCCCCAGAGGAGCATGCTATGCAAAAAAAACAGGCCCACTGGTTTGGTTTACCGCTCAATCTGCTGTGGGGATATATCGCCATCGCCGTGTTCATGAGCGGTGACGGCTTTGAAATGGCGTTTCTGTCGAAACATATTACCGATATGGGGTTCAGCCCTGCCGAGTCCGCGCTGGTATTCACGGTCTATGGGCTAGCGGCGGCGGTAGCGGCGTGGAGCTCCGGCGTAGTGGCTGAAATCATCACTCCACAGAAGGCCATGCGCATCGGCTTTATTCTGTGGCTGGTGATGCATACCCTGTTTATGCTGTTTGGCTTAGGCATGAAAAACTATCCGCTGATGCTGCTGTTTTACGGTATTCGCGGCCTTGCCTATCCGTTGTTCATCTACTCCTTTGTTATGCTGGTAGTGCAGACGGTGCCGAAACAGCAGCTCTCCTCGGCGATGGGCTGGTTCTGGGCAATGTACTCCATCGGTATCGGCTGTATCGGCAGCTACCTGCCGAGTTTTACCATTCCACTGTTTGGTGAAACCGGTACGCTGTGGTTTGCGATTGCCTGGGTCGGCGTCGGCGGCATGATGGCCCTGACCTTGCTGCGTAACGTGGGCACACCGAGTGAAAAGGCCAACCTCACGCCGAAAGAGAAACTGACCGAACTTTCTCGCGCGGTGACTATCCTGTTCACCAACCCGCACATCTTTATGTCGTGCCTGATCCGCATTATCAACACGATTTCGCTGTTTGGCTTCGCCGTGATCATGCCAATGCTGTTCGTTGGGCGTCTCGGGTTTAGCATGTCGGAATGGCTGCAAATCTGGGCGGTATTCTTCTTTGTGACCATTTTTACCAACATCATGTGGGGAATTCTTGGCGAGAAAATTGGCTGGCTGCGTCAGGTGCGTTGGTTTGGTTGCATCGGCTGCGCCATTTCTAGCCTGGCATTTTATTATTTACCGATGCATTTCGGGCACAACGTCGGGATGGCGCTGGTGCCCGCCGTGATGCTAGGCATCACCGTTGCCGCCTTCGTGCCAATGACCGCCGTGTTCCCGGTACTCGAACCCAAACATAAAGGCGCAGCGATTTCGATTTACAACCTCTCGGCCGGTTTGAGCAACTTCGTAGCACCGGCTATCGCCTCAATGGTGCTGCCATTTTTTGACATCGTCGGCGTAGTCTGGGTCTATACGGCACTGTATTTAGTGGCGGCAGTGTTAACGCTGCTAGTGAAAGTCGACCAACCGGGGCACAGTAAAGTGCCGGTTGCCACACAGCACAAGATTGAGTCAGAGCCGTATTAAGTCCTCTGACGGGTCAAGGTCAAGACAAGGTTCTTGACCTTGACCCTCGGTGAAGCCTTACGCTGATTTAACGCGGCTGCCACCCGTCGGGGATGACAAACTCCGGCCGCCGGTGAAGGGCATGAAGAAAATGGCACGCTGCGCTCCTTAACTTTTCAAAATTAACCTTGTTATGCTCGCCCATATCTCGCAGCACGCGCGGGTCATAAAACGGCATCCCCATTCCATAGGCCACGCCAATAAGGCGCACCTCATCGCTAACAGCAATATTTCCTGCTCCCTGCCGCGCCTTAAAATCCTGGATCTCTATCTGTAATTGCCTATATATCCGCTGGCGATTCTCCCGCGATAAATTAAGAAAAATTTCGGCATAGCCTTTATTAAAGCTGCTAACGACGTCGACGACAAGATAGGGCGTACTGCCTGTTAAGGCACTATATTGTGCGGTGGATTCTGTCGTGGATTGTGTCGTGGATCGTGCAGTTAATTGCCTCTCGCTATCTGCTACAGGTTGCGTGATTTCAGGCTTTTGCAGGCGACAGCGACGAACCGGTCGGGCCAACGACAGGCTCTGCGGCAGCCGAGGGGTATTCATGATACTGGTAATAGCAACGGGATTTTTAGTCTGCTCGCACGGCAAGTTAACTGGGATCCATTTCGTTATTCTCGGCGAAGCGTCAGCATTGTTCAGACGATTATCCATAGCGTTCCCTCAATTTATTTAATTATAATCAGGATGCCAGTAACATAACTCGCGCCGTTTTTTAATCTATAAGATTTCAATCAAATTCTACTCTTCGCGATCAATAAACGTTGGGAGCTTCAGTGAAAATTAACGTCATTGGCACCAGTGGAAGCGGTAAATCCACCTTTGCCAAAGCGCTGGCGCAGCAATTAGCTATTCCTTATATCGAGATGGATACGCTGTTCTGGAAACCTCATTGGACCGGAAGCAGTGATGCAGAATTATTTGAAAAACTCGAACAGGCGATTTCCCAACCGTCCTGGGTGCTGGATGGCAACTATAAGCGCTCGCAGCCGATTAAATGGCGCGATGTCGATATCATTATCTGGGTGGATTACAGCTTTGGCCGCACGCTGTATCAGGCGGTCAAACGCGCACTGCAACGGGCTAGCCACGGTCAAGAATTATGGGCCGGAACCGGTAATCGTGAAACTTTTCGCCAGAGCTTTTTTAGCCGCGAGTCAATCATCCTGTGGACGCTGAAAACGTTCTATAAAAACCGCCGTCAGTATCAAAAGATGATGATCAGTCCGCCCAATAGCCAAGTGCAGTTTGTTCGCCTGCGTTCACACAAACAGGCCCGGGCGTTTATCGACTCTCTCGGGTTGCAAAACGCCGCAGCAAAAAAAACCTGACATAAAAGTCAGGTTTTTTATCGGTACGTCTCGCTAAGCGCAAGAAGACGGCGTCAGGAATGCTTAGTAATCGACGCCGTTCTCGGCGATATCCATCGCGAAGTAAGACAGGATGATGTCAGCACCGGCACGTTTGATTGCACCCAGGGTCTCGCGCACCACTTTACGTTCGTCGATGGCACCGGCCTGTGCGGCAAACTTGATCATCGCGTACTCGCCGCTCACCTGATAGGCCGCCAGCGGCAGACGGGATGCGGCGCGAATGTCGCTGATCACATCCAGATAAGCCCCGGCAGGTTTCACCATCAGCGCATCGGCACCTTCCTGCTCATCCATCAAGGATTCACGAATTGCTTCACGGCGGTTCATCGGGTTCATTTGATAGTTTTTACGATTACCCTGCAGCACGCTGCCGCCCGCTTCACGGAATGGCCCATACAGTGAGGAGGCAAACTTGGTCGAGTACGCCATGATGGAGGTATCGATAAAACCGGCTTCATCGAGCGCACTGCGAATTGCCTGCACCTGACCGTCCATAGCAGCAGAAGGTGCAATGAAATCGGCACCGGCTGCGGCGGCAACCACGGCCTGACGGCCCAGATTTTTCAGCGTTGCATCGTTATCGACGCCGTGGTCGTGCAGCACGCCGCAGTGACCGTGGGAAGTATATTCGCAGAAACAGGTGTCGGACATGACGATCATTTCCGGCACGGTGTCTTTACAAATACGCGCCATACGCGCCACCAGGCCATTTTCATTCCAGGTGTCGCTGCCGGTCGCATCCATGTGATGCGAAATACCGAAAGTCATCACCGAACGAATACCGGCTTTGGCATAACGCTCAATTTCATAAGCCAGTTTTGACTCAGGAATACGCAGTACACCGGGCATGGTCTCGATTACCGCGTATTCGGAAGTCTCTTCTTCTACAAAGATTGGCAATACAAGATCGTTAACGCTGAACTCGGTTTCCTGAAACAGCGCGCGCAAAGAATCAGACTGTCTTAAACGACGAGGGCGTAAATTAGGGAACTGTGACATGACTACTCCAGCAAAAAAGCGATTTCTAGACTCTCTGCGGCTATAAAAGCTCGCAAACGGTGTTGGTACAAAAAGTACCTACCAAAAATAACTGCGGAGTATTTTATCTGAACTCAAAACGAATTATTTATCTTTACGTAGCAAGTTTATCAACAAATATTACGTCAGCACCCAATGTCCCTCGCTGACCTGACGATAGTTGCGGGTTGAGGGCTGATAGCCAAGCGGCCGCACCGGGCTCTTCAGCTCGTCTGCCTTAATATGGCGCTTAATGCCGCGCCGCGCGGGATCGGGTACCGGCACCGAGGCAATCAGCTTACGGGTATAATCGTGCTGCGGATTATCAAAAATCGCGGCGCGCGGCCCAATTTCGACGATTTCCCCCAGATACATCACCCCCACCCGATGGCTAACCCGCTCAACCACCGCCATGTCATGTGAAATAAACAGATAGGACAGATTCATGCTCTCCTGCAGGTCGAGCAGCAGATTGACCACCTGCGCCTTCACCGACACGTCTAGCGCCGAAACGGATTCGTCAGCAACAATCACCTTGGGATCCAACGTCAACGCACGCGCAATACAGATTCGCTGCCGCTGACCGCCGGAAAACTCGTGCGGATAGCGGCGCATCATGTCCGGCGACAGCCCTACCTTGTCCATCAACGCGGCGGCCTTCTCAAGCGCCTCAGCCTTATTCGCCAGACGGTGTTGTAATATCGGCTCAATCAGCGCGTCACCAATTTTCATACGTGGATTCAGGCTGGCGAAGGGATCCTGAAAGATCATCTGTATCCGCTGGCGCATGGCGCGCAGATCCGTTTTGCTCAGATTCATGACGTCGAAGCCATCAAAGTCGATCTGCCCGCCGTAAGGCTTCAGCAGTCGGGTGACGGCGCGGCCGGTGGTCGATTTCCCGCAGCCTGATTCACCCACCAGCGATAGCGTCTCACCCGCGAACAGGTCGAAGCTGATATTTTCCACCGCGTGCACCGCGCCAACCGGTCGTCCCAAAATGCCGCCGCGCACCGGAAAACGTGCGCTAAGATTCTTGACCGACAGCAGCGGCGTTTGCCGGGCGTCAACCTGAATGGCACTTTCGCGCGGTTCGTTCGCCAGCCCAGTTTGCCTGTCTATCGTCGGGAAACGCAGCGGACGGCTGCGGCCGCGCATCGACCCCAAACGCGGGACCGCCGCCAGCAGCGCGCGGGTGTAGGGATGCTGTGGGTCACGGAACAAATCTGCCGTATCCCCGCTTTCAACCACTTCGCCGCGATACATCACCAGCGTACGATCGGCAATTTCCGCGACCACGCCCATGTCGTGAGTAATGAACAGTACCGCCATGCCCTCTTCCTCTTGCAGCGTCTTGATGAGGTCAAGGATTTGGCCCTGAATAGTCACGTCGAGCGCGGTAGTAGGTTCGTCGGCTATCAGCAGCTTGGGCTTAAGCGCCAGCGCCATGGCAATCATAACCCGTTGACGCATACCGCCGGAAAACTGATGGGGGTACTCGTCAAAGCGTGCGCTAGCGTTGGGAATTCTGACCTTTTCCAGCAGTCGCAGCGTCTCTTCGCGGGCGGCCTTGCTGCCCATGCCGCGATGCGTTTTCAGCGTTTCTGCAATCTGGCGGCCGAGGGTAAAGGTCGGGTTAAGCGAGGTCATCGGCTCCTGAAAAATCATTGCCACCTCGTTGCCACGCACCTCGCGCATCTGCTTTTCAGAAAGCCCGAGCAGTCCGCGCTGGTTGAGAGTAACACTGCCTTCAATCTTGCTGGTTCGCGCCTTGAGCAGGCGCATCACCGACAGCGAGGTGACGCTTTTCCCCGAGCCGGACTCCCCCACGATGGCCAGCGTTTCACCGGGATAGACTTCAAAAGATAAGTTGCGCACCACGGGCAGCCAGTCGTCGTCCCCCTGAAAGGAGGTGGTCAGGTTCTCTACCTTTAAAACCGGCTGCGCAGTGGCCATATTTTTTATCCTTTAATTAAAGAGAAGTTGAACGGGCAGAGACTTTGACTTCAGGGGTAAAGGTGAAATCTTTATCGAACGGAAAAGTCGGCACCGTTTTACGCTTTCGCGGCAGTCGCTCCACGAACTGATCGACCACGCCGTCGGAGAGCGCCATCAGATTAGGTCGCGCAATCGGCGCCAGCTCAGGAGACAGATAGCCGGATTTCACCACGACGACGTTGGCCTGCTGCGGGTCGAGGCCGAGCTGCGTAAAGTCGGCAATATGGTGATAAGGCCTGCGGCGAGCGGAGACCACCACGTCGATGCCGTTGACGTGCAGCACCGCCTGTCGTTCAGCCTGGTTCGGTGCATCTAGCAAACGCAGCACGGTAAATTCGGCGTGCACCTGCGGACTGGACGGATCGAGAGAGGCACCCACGGATAACGTTATGCGCGCGTCGACGCCCGCCTCGAAGGCGGCCTCGGTCGCAGGCTGGTCGGTAATACCGGCAACAATGACGCCCGTCGCGCCCTGTTTGAGTAACTCGGCCAGAAGGTCGGCGCGGTCGCCTACGCCACCGCCGGTGGGATTATCGCCAGAATCGGCCAGCACCACCGGGTGCGTCTGGCTGGCAATAGCGTCGCGCACGCAGGCTTCTGGCATGTCCGTTTTGCAGCCAAAGACAAAGTCTTCACGCGCGTCCCAATACGCCTGCGCCAGTTTGATGGCCTCGCGTTCAAGCAGCGGGCGATCGGTACCGGTAAAAATAGCCGCCGCCGTGGCACGCGGCTCGTCGGCCCAAACGTAGCCGACCATCAGCGAGCTATCCCACACGCCCTCAATCTGGTCGAGCGCGGGCAGACAGGCATAGAGACTTTTCGCCGGTTCATCCTCGGTACTGGTCCGTTCGCCCGGCAGCACGACCGGGATCGGCACCCAAAGCAGGGTCGGCCTGACGCCGGTTTGCAGGCTCTTGACCAGCATGGAAATCGAACGGCGCATGGTCTCTTCGACGTCGATGTGCGGCGCGGTACGGTAGGTCGAAAACAGGTCGATGGCGTCGATGATTTTCTGTGAAACGTTGCCGTGCAGGTCATAGCTGACGCTAATCGGAATATCAGGCCCGACGACCTCGCGCGCGGCGCTAATCCAGTCACCCTCGGCGTCTTCCATGCCCTCGACGTACATCGCACCGTGCATCGCGAGATAAACGCCGTCGTAGGGTTTGTGCGCCTCGAGCCCTGCCAGCATCTCCGCCTTGAACGCGTCGTAGGTGGCGCGGGATACCGGCCCTCCGGCGATGGCCCGGGCATGAACCGTGGGTAAAAAGGTCGCAGGATAGTCCTGCAGAAAGGCAAAATACGGTGCCGCCAGCAACGCATCGTTGCGCACCACGCGGAAATCTTTTTCTTCATTAAGAACAGGATTATAAGTGCTGCATTCGATATGAATACCGCCAACGGCTATACGCATCTTCTACCTCTACGGGTTGTCAGGGCCATCAAGAAAACGATGGGCCGCAATGCTTGCCGCTGCACGCACCCAGGTATCTTCATCGATGGGGAAAGTTCTCACCGGCGTCAATCCGGCAAAACCGGGCAATACGTTAGTTTCGATCGACTGCTGTACCACCGTGCCGAGCAGCCCGCCGAAGGCACCCGCCTGATGGGCAATGAGTATCAGGCTGGGGTCGAGAATCTGGATCAGCTGGGCGATAGCCAGTCCCAGCGCCGTGCCTGCACGGTGCAGGATGCGGATAGCCGCCGCCGAACCGCCGGACGCCAGCTGCTCCAGCTCCGCCAGACTGCTCAGGCCAAGATTTTCTTCGCGCGCCATCTCCATGATGGCATTCAGCGAGGCGATGGTGTCGAGACAGCCGCGCTTGCCGCAGCGGCACGGTGTCCCGTTTAGCTCCAGCGTGCAGTGGGCAATCTCCCCCGCGCCGCCGTGCAGACCTCGGTGCAGCCTGCCGGCAATAAAATGCGCGCTGCCAATGCCAGCGCCGTGGCTGACCAGCGTAAAGGTGTCGAGGTCTCGCGCTTGCCCAAAGCGTTTTTCACTGACCGCCAACGCCTTGGCGTCATTTTCGATAAACACCTCAAGGCCGGTAGCCGCCGCGACCAGACTTGCCAGCGGCACATCGCGCCAGCCCAACAGCGCCGATTGCACACAGGTTGACTGGTTTTCATCAATAAAACCGGAGAGCGTGACCCCCATGCCAATGAGTCTTGCGGCAGCGTCAGTGTGCCCTTCCAACAAGTCGGGTAACGCGTGGGCGATGTTCTGCGCCAGCGCCTCAGGCTCTCGAGAAAGCGTGAAACCGGCGCGGGCTATAATTTCACCTTGTAAATTAATTAGCGCCATCTTCGCCGGCGTTTGCAGCAGCGAAACGCCGATGAAATAAGCCCCTTCGGGCCGCAGCATCAGCCTGACGGATGGCCGCCCCTGCCCCGGCCCGTTAACGGTTTCTGACTCATGCAAATAGCCCGCGTCGATCATCTCCCTGACCACGCCACCTATGGCTGCCTTGCTCATGCCGCACACCTGCGCCAGTTCGGTACGGCTCAGCCCTGCGGCAGAGTTGATCGCCCCTAATATTTGCCGTTGTAGTGAACTCAGCATTCCGTTTTCGCGCTCTCATTTTTGGCTAATCTGCCTTGACATTAAACTTATAAAATGAATATATCAATGCCAATTAGTTCACAAAATTTACTAAATAATGAAACATAAGCATTTCATATGAAATAAATACCCAGAGATTGTAGAAAATGCCACAAAGGCAATTTTCGCCATTACCGCAACATTGGCAGAGGAAAATCTATGAAAGGTTTCAGAACCATCGGCTGTCCGGGACGTTTAACGTTGCTTGGCTGTGCGCTGCTCGGCGCACTGGCTTCCCCCGCGTACTCAGCCACGTTGACGGTGATGCAAAACGAGGCGCCGCGCAGCATGGATCCGGGCAACCAGACCGCAACCTTCACGGCCACGGTGTTGGATCCGATGTACGAAGGGCTGCTGAAAATGTCGCCCGCGCTGAAGCTCGAACCGGCGCTCGCGACCTCGTGGAGCAGCGACGCCAGTGGGCTGGTATGGACCTTTACGCTGCGCAGCGGCGTAACGTTTCACGACGGCACGCCGTTTAACGCCGACGCAGTCGTCTCCAACTTTGCCCGCCATCTGGACGTGAAACGCGGTCTGGCGGCTAGCGGTCGTCTGCGCACCTTTATCGACAGCGTCACCAAGGTCGATGACCGCACGGTGGTGTTCAAACTGAAGAAACCCTACCCGGCGTTTCTGAATCTGCTGACCACCGGAGCTTGCCTGATGGTCAGCCCGACCGCCGACAAGGCCGGTACACTGGACAGCAAAGCGGTAGGCACCGGCCCCTACAAGATGGTGCAGTACAAGACCGGTGAATACGTGCTGGAAGAGAAAAATCCGGGCTACTGGGGCAAGTCAGACGGCCCCGAAGACATCAAATGGACCTGGAGTTCGGAGTCTTCGGTCATGAATATGGCGCTGCAGGCGGGTGAAGCCGACGTTATCAATCCCGTTCCGCCGCAGTTCGCCCGCATGCTGAAAAACAACCCTAAATTCGTATTGCATGAAAGCCCAGGGGCGTCAGTGTTCTGGGTCGCGCTGAATACCCAGTTAAAACCGCTGGACGACGTGCGCGTCCGCCAGGCGCTTAACTTCGCGACCGACCGCGATGGGCTGGTGCGCGCCATCATGTCTGGTTTCGCCACACCGGCCAACTCCCCGCTGGCACCCATCACTCCCGGTTATGACAAATCGCTTAACCCTTACCCACTGAATATCGAGAAAGCCAAGGCACTGCTAAAAGAGGCCGGGTATGCCAACGGTTTCTCAATGTCTATCGCCGTACAGGGCGCAGACGCGCGTATTGGTCAGGTACTGCAAAGCATGTGGGCCAAAATTGGCGTGAAGCTTGACGTGCGTCAAATGGAAAGCGGCGTCTGGACCAAAGCCGCTTTCGCCGATCCGGCCGGTAAAAAAGCCGACGGCACCGGCGCTATTCTGGCCTCCTGGTCTTCCGGCGTCAGCGGGGCCGACTTGCAGCTACGACCGCTTTATTACTCGGGCAGCTTTGCGCCAACCGGGGCCAACCTCGGGTTCTTCAGCGATGCCAAACTCGACAAGCTGCTTGATACCGCGGCTTCTACGCTGGACGAAAACGCCCGCAATCAGCTCTACGTGCAGGCCCAGCAGGAGATTAACCTACAGGCGCCTCAGGTGCTGCTGTATTACCAGAACGATCTTTATGCCACCGGGGCCAACATCTCCAACGTCTGGATGATCCCAGGTGGAAACGTGATAGTCAAAGACGCCCATAAACAGTAGGAAGCGGCATGAAAGCCTATCTAGCCAAAAAACTGCTGGCCTTTCCGGTCATCCTGATTGGCGTATCGCTGCTGATTTTTGTGTCGATCCGCGCACTGCCGGGGGATCCGGCGCGCATGATGGCTGGCCCCGAGGCGACGCAGGAGGCCGTCGATCATATGCGTACGCGCCTTGGACTGGACCTGCCGCTGGTCACCCAGTATGCGCATTTCGCCCGCGACGTGCTGCACGGCAATCTCGGGCTTTCGCTCCAGTCGCAGCAGCCGGTCACCCAGGAGATTGGCGAGCGGCTGCCCTACACGCTGGCGCTGGCGGTGCTGGCCTATTTTCTGGCGATTGTGATTGGGGTTCCGGCGGGCATGATGGGGGCGATTTACCGCAACCGCTGGCCCGATTATGGCGTGATGCTGTTGGCTATTGCGGGTGCGTCGGTGGCGAACTTCTGGCTGGGGCTGATGGCGATGAACACCTTCTCGGTGGAGCTCGGCTGGCTGCCGCTGCTCGGTGCATCGTCATGGAAAAGCTACATTCTGCCGTCGGTCACGCTGGCGGTTTTGCCGATGGCGGTGATGGCAAGGATGACCCGTTCGAGCATGCTCGACGTGCTTTCCGAGGACTATATCCGCACCGCGCGGGCCAAAGGGCTGTCGGCGATGAGCATCTACTGTAGCCATGCGTTTCGCAATGCGCTTATCCCGATTGTCACCATTGTGGCGCTGAACTTCGGCAGCCTGGTCGGTGGCGCGGTGGTCACCGAGTCGGTATTCAACTGGCCGGGCATTGGCCGACTGTTGGTCGACTCGGTCCGCTATCGCGATTATCCGGTCATTCAGGGCGTCGCGCTGGTCGCGGTCTGCGGCGTGGTTCTCATGAACCTGCTCGGTGAACTGCTGATAGCCCTGCTCAACCCGAAAATAAGGTTTGAATGATGAGCACCCTAACCGCACTCTCTGCGCGCAAAAAGAGCCGAACTGCCCAGGTGTTTCGCTGGTTATGGCGTCATGCTGGCATCACCTTTGGCGGCGCAATCATTGCCGCTATCGTCATCGCCGGACTGCTTGCACCCTGGATAACCGGCCACGCCCCCTACACTCAGGATCTGCTCAATACCCTGCTTTCCCCCTCGGCTAACCATCTGTTCGGCACCGACGACTATGGACGCGACATCTTCGCCCGGGTGATTTACGGCGCGCGTATCTCGATTGTCGAGGTGGTGCTGAGCGTGGGGCTGGCGATGCTGATTGGCATCCCGCTCGGCGTCATTTCGGGGATGGCCGGTCGCTACATTGACCTGGTAATTATGTGGGTGATGGACATGCTGTTTGCGTTTCCCGGTATCGTTCTGGCGATTCTGGTGGTCAGCATTCTGGGCGGCGGTCTGATTAATCTGCTGATCGCTATTTCTTTGTTTGCCATTCCGGTTTATGCACGGCTAAGCCGTAACCTGACGCTCGGCCTCAAGCGCATGGAATACGTAGAGGCAGCGCAGGCGCTGGGCCTGTCGTGGTATCGCATCGTGGTGCACTACATTTTGCGCAATGCCGTTGGGCCTATCATCGTGCAGTCGACGCTGACCGCCGGAACCGTCATTCTCGCCGCCGCCAGCCTGTCATTTCTCGGCCTCGGCGTGCAGCCGCCCATGCCTGAATGGGGTACAATGATGAGTGATGGTCGAAACTTTCTCGGCATTAATATCTATCTCTCGCTGTTCCCGGGTCTGGCAATCATGCTGACCGTGCTCGGTTTTAACGTACTGGGCGATGGGCTGCGCGACTTACTGGACAAGCGTTCATGATGGTAAACACAGGCACTGCGGTTTTTTGTGCCGATATCGGCGGTTCATTTATTAAATTTGGCCTCTCCCTCCAGCAGGGCGAGGTTACCGTATTAGCGAAGGTCGCCACCCCAACCCAGTCCTGGGACGAGTTTGTGCTGGCGATGCAGATGCTGCTGAACGAGCACGGCGCAGAGGTTGCTGCGGATGCCCCGTTGGCCATCTCGACTGCCGGACTGGTTTCGCCACAGTCCGGTGAGGTAATGGCGACCAATATTCCGAGCTTTACCGGGCACAATCTTGCCGCCGAACTCACGCAAATACTCAAACGCAAAGTCAGCGTGGCGAATGACGCCGACTGCTTTGCGCTGGCCGAGGCGCACGTCGGCGAAGGTCAGGGACTGCCGATTGTGGTCGGCATTATTCTCGGCACCGGCGTCGGCGGCGGGCTGGTATTTAACGGACAACTGGTGCGCGGCCACGGCGGCGTCACCGGTGAATGGGGTCATGGGGCGATTACCCGCACCGAGCTGCTGCTGGACAACAAATTGGTCAGAGTGCCTCGTCTGCTCTGCGGTTGCGGTCAGAGCGGATGCCTTGACATGCTCGGCGGCGCCCGTGGCATCGAGCGCCTGCATTTCGAGCTGCACCAGCAAACGCTGACCAGTCATCAGATTATCGAGGGCTGGCAGGCGGGAAGCTTTCAGGCGGTGCAGACCCTCAACGCATGGCTGGCGCTGGTAAGCGAACCTCTTACCCTGATGGTCAACATTCTCGGGGCAACCCGCGTGGTGGTCGGCGGCGGACTTGCCAGCGTCATCCCGCTGATTGCCGCGCTCGACCAGCGAGTGCGTGAGTCTACGCTGCACAAGTATCCGCAGCCGCTGGTGGTCCCCGGAAAATTCGTGAATCAGGGCGGGCTGGTCGGTGCCTCGGTTTTAGGCCGCCAGCGCTGAGTCAAAACGCATCGTCACACGGCTGGCCGACCTTATTCAACGCGTTGATTATCCCCACGCGCAGCTCGGCCAGCGCCCGCTCTTTCTCTTCAATCTGTACCAGCTTGCGTTGCAGGCTGGCCTTCTTCTGTTCGACAGAAAATTGGCTGTCAACCCAGACCGCAAGTACCTCGGCGATTTCACTGAGCGTGAAGCCCAACATTTTTGCATGCTTGATCATCTTCAGCCGCTGCAGGTCAACCGCCGAATAGACTTTATAGTTGTTGCTGCCGTTAGGCTGTGAGGCCTGTTCGAGCAGCCCCTGCCGCTCGTAGTAACGTACCGTATCGCGCGGGACGCCAGCTTTGGCACACAACTCTCCAATGCGCATCGTTCAGCTCTCCGATGAAAGGTTAAAATGGACTTGACCGTAGACCTAAGTCCACGGTTTACCCTGTTTGCAGCATAACCTCAAACAGGAAAACGGGCATGAAATCTTTCAATTATTCAGAAAAAACGGCGCTCATTACTGGAGCATCCTCAGGGATTGGGCTGGAATTTGCCGAACAGCTTGCCGCTCGTGGCGTGAGTCTCGTTCTGGTTGCGCGGACCCAGAACAAGCTGCAAGCGCTGGCCAACAGGCTGACGCAGCAGCATGGCGTGACAACGCGGGTGATTGCACAAGATCTCAGCGCCGTGGACGCCACTGCCACCATCATGGGTCAACTGCATGAAGCCAAAATTTTCCCCGATATTCTGATCAATAACGCCGGTTTTGCCACCTACGGCGTGTTCGATGCGCTTTCTCTGGACCGCCAACGCGAAGAGATTCAACTCAACTGCCTGTCGCCGGTTGAACTGACCCACGCCCTGCTGCCCGCCATGCTAAAACGCGGCGACGGCGCTGTTATCAACGTGGCATCCACTGCCGCCATCCAGCCCGATCCCTACATGGCAATCTATGGCGCAACCAAAGCCTTTTTATTGTCATTCTCCGAGGCGCTGTGGGCCGAGAACCGTCAACGCGGCGTGCGTGTGCTGGCGCTGTGTCCCGGCGCAACGGATACGGCATTTTTCGATGTAGTGAACGCTGAAGAGGCCTCGGTAGGGAAAAGGATGAAGGCCGATGCGGTGGTCAGTCAGGCGCTAAAGGCGCTGGATAAACAGCGTAACTACCTGATAACCGGCTGCAACAACTGGCTGCTTGGCCAGCTGCAAAGATTTGTGACCCGTCGGCGACTGCTGATTATCGCCGAGGGCATCTTGAGGCCTAAAGCTCAACGGTGAAGAGCCACTCTTCGACTCAAGACAGAGTGGCTTTCGACAGGATCAGTTCAAGTCGTAAAAGCAGTCGGCGTCCAGCGTGACGTCGGCGATTTTCTGCACCGGGCCGCGCATATTAACCATAAAGTCTCCCGAGAAGGAGATAGCCAGCTGACCGCCCGGCATGGTGACAGTGACGCGGTCATCCACCAACCCCAGTTTGCGCATCGCACTGGCTGCGGCACAGCTGCTGCTGCCGGATGCCAGCGTGTAACCCGCTCCGCGCTCCCAGATACCGATGCTGATATTTTGACGGTCGATAACCTCGACAAACTGCACGTTGGTGCGTTTTGGGAAAATTGCCAGCGTTTCGATTTCCGCGCCCAGCTGATGAACCAGGGCTAAATCGAGTTTTTCGACGCGAATAACGCAGTGCGGATTGCCCATCGAGACCAGCGTCGCGTTCAAGTCATGCCCCGCAACCACCAGCGGCTGGTCGAGCATGTGCTCTCCTTCAACGTGTGCAGGTAGCGCAGAGGGGGTAAATTTCGCCTGCCCCATATCGACGATCACCTGATGCGCGCCTTCTGTCACCTCACAGGTCACCTGCCCACCCAGCGTATTCACCAGGAAAGGCTCATGACCGACTCTTTTTATATCAAACAGATAGCGCGCATAAATACGCAGACCGTTGCCGCTCTTCTCTGCTTCGGAACCATCGGGATTGATGATACGTACGCGCGGCACGTCCTCATCATCGATATCAATCAGTAAACCGTCGGAGCCGATACCGTAATTGCGGTCGCAAATTCGGCCGATCTGTTCGAGAGAAAATTGTGCAGCCACGCTTTGATGACAAACCAGATAGTCGTTGCCCAAACCGTGATAACGATGAAAGAGAGAGGAATGCATAGTCAGCTCTGTTGTGTTCGTGAAGAAATAAATGAAGCGTTTTTGGTTTCTATAAAGAATACACCAGCGTTAACTCGTGCTGCATGAAAAAATGGCGTTTTAGAAATCGTTTAGCGTCGACAGCACGCGGAGTATGAGCGGTTTGGTTTCATTCTTTCTCCAGACAGCGTGGATAGACACCTCGAGCGGGAACCAGGGCAGTTCGGCAATTTCCACGTTGGCAGAGCGGATACGCGCCAGACTTTTTTGTATAAAGGTGAACCCCAGCCCGGCCTCTACGCAGGACAGCGCGGCCAAAGGGCCAGTGACTTCAAGTCGGATATTCGGGGTAAAACCGCTCACCGCACAGGCGTGCAGCAGCCGAATACGCGCTGCCGGGTTTAGGCCCTCCCGGTCGGCAATCCAGGGCTGCCTGTCGAGGGTTTCAGGCGTCGGCAGCAATAAGCGCTTGTTAACGGGCATCGCTAACACAATGGGTTCCGAAAAAACCTTTCTCTGCTCGAATTCATCGCTTTCTTCGGGAGGCGTGTGCAGCAGTGCGAGATCTATCGTTCTGTCGCGTAGGCTTTCAATTTGCTGCTTAGAGCGGAAGGCATGCAGATGGATATCAACATCCGGTGAACAATCAAGCCGTGCCAGCGTCTCAGGCAGAAGCCTGGAATGAATCGCCGCTTCGACGTAGCCGATATCAAGCCTGCCGGCGAGACCTTTGCCCAGATTTTTCCCTCTGTCCTTCAACCTGTCGTGATGCTTTAAGAACGCCCGAACCTCGCCAAGAAAATCCTTTCCTTCCGACGTCAGCCGCAAGCGCTTTTTCTCCCGGTGGAAGAGTTCAACACCGAGCTCATCCTCAAGCAGTTGTATTTGCCTGCTCAAAGGCGAGGAGGAGATGTGCAGTTTTTCTGCGGCCTGCCCGATATGTTCAAGCTCACCAACGACGGCAAAAGATCGGAGTATTCTTATATCCACAACAATTTAGGTCCCAAGTGTGCCAAAAAATATTATAGCTGATACTCGCGCTTAACACCATGATGTACTACCGCCAACACATTGAATTTAATCAAGTTGGTCAGCGAGAATTTTTCAGTACGTCCAATCAGAAAAAATTGCGCCTGAAATTGGGACCGTTCCCATTTTAGTCGCTCATAACGTAAGGGTGATGTTAGCAATGTTAAGTATAAATGACATTCGTGTTGAGTGTGGGAACAAGGAAGGCCCGAGAGCCATCATGCTTTCTCCGATGATGGCACAGTGGGACGGCGGCGCTTTCTGCCAACCTCTTCTAGATTGGCTGGCCAATGCTGGCTACAGCGTTGCAGTCTACGATACCGTCGGCCTGTGTAAGGGCACAAAAGATCTGCATGAAGCCACCGCAGTCTGGGGTGAGTTTCTGCTCGAACATGAACCCAATATCGACTTGCTGATAGGGCAGGCTTACGGCGGCGCAATCGCTCAGCATCTCCTCGCCAACGAGCTTGCTTATGTTTCCAAATTTATTGGCATCTCGGCGCCGACTTATTGCGACAGTCTGCTGCGTGAAAAACTAAATGGGGTGCTTATCGATCTGAACGAAATCTCTGCGGAAGCGGGCCTGAAAAAACTCCTTTGGTGCATTCGCCCAGATACCGATGACACCCTCCCGCAAGTCGAAGGTCAAGCCCCGGTAGGTACTGTTGAAAGACTGGCGACAGGCTTAAAGCAGCTTCAAAGCGCAGATGCACGTCATATTATCGCCGATTATCAGGGCAGCGCCCTCTGGATTTATGGCAGTCATTCCAGACTCGTTAATACAGTCAACATCGTTCCTGCTCAGGGTCGCAGCGACCATCAAAGCGTAAAACTGCCTCATTGTGGCATGCATCCTTTCCGTGACGTTCCGCTTGAGGCCATTAAGGCCGTGGAAACGTTTTTGCAGGAGGCCATGTAATGAAAAAAGTTCTCGTGCTTCCCGGCGATGGCGTGGGTGCCGAAGTTTGTCATGCAGCGCTGCCCGTATTCACGCTGCTGAATTTACCGATTACCCTCGAGTTTGCTCAAATCGGCTGGCAGTGCTGGCAACAAAGTGCCCAGCCCATTCCGGCCCAGACGTGGGAAAAAATTACCCAGTCTGACGCCGTACTGTTGGGTGCAATAACCAGCAAAGGCAAACAGGATGCCGAAGCAGAGTTGACTCCGGCACTTCAGGGACAAGGCCATAAATACGTATCACCGTTAATCGAGATGCGTCAAAAACTCGAACTTTTTGCCAATGTCAGGCCGGTTTACAGCATCAAACCCGGGCAACGCCCCTTCCGCTGCGTCGTTTTACGTGAAAATACCGAGGGGCTTTACTGTGGTCTGGACCGTCGTGGTATTCCCGAGGAGTATCGCAGCTGGGTTACGCACACCAACATTGACCGTTCAGGGCATCAAGATGTCGCCATGAGCGTGCGAATCGTGACGCGCTTTGGCATGGCACGAATCATCCGTTATGCCTTTGAATACGCCAAAACCAATAACTATCCAAGCGTCACTTATGCGGACAAACCCAACGTGCTTCGTGAAAGCGGCCAGTTTGCCAGCGATATTTTTTGGGAGATTGCAGCAGAGTACCCGGACATTCACGCCGAAATTCACAACGCGGATGCCGTTGCGCTTTGGCTGGTACAGCGACCTGAACGGTTCGGGGTTATTGTCGCCGAAAATATGTACGGTGACATTCTTTCCGATCTCGCAGCAGGCGTGATGGGCGGTCTGGGAATAGCCCCTAGCGCCAACATTGGCGCCGAGACGCCTTATTTTGAACCCGTTCACGGCAGCGCGCCGCGCATGGCGAATAGGGGTAAAGCGAATCCCGCCGCGATGTTCCTCACCATTGGCCTGATGCTTGAGCACTTGGGTTTTGGCAACGAAGCAGAAAAAGTCAAACGTGCGGTCACCTGGGTTATCCAGTCTGGCGATACGCTCACCTATGACCTTGGTGGCAACGCTACAACACAGCAAATGGCCGATAAAATCCTTGAATATATCCAAAACGCTGAAGGCAATGAGCAGGGCAATGTCCTTGCTGGCCTGGTTGAAGATTTGGCAGAGGCCTGAAAATGAGTCATGACTTTATAACCTATTGGCGAGACAGAATTTCGTTTCTCGACGTTCATTATCACGTTTCTCCTGACACCTTTATTCGCCGGCATAACGTAATTACGGCGGGCGAAATCTACAAAAATCTCGGCGGTGCCGTGGTTCTCAAAAATCATCTCGGCGATAGCGTTTCCATGGCCGAAACGGCAAGGCTTTGTGGGCTGCCGGTCATGGGTTCGGTGGTGCTCAATCAGGTGGCCGGTGGGCCAACCTGGAGGAGCGTTGAAGAGTCCTTGTGCAAAAGGCAGGCCGAACACAGCGGAAGAATGATTATTCATCTGCCGACGGTAACCGCCGTGCAAAACAAAAATAAGGTTGATCGGACGCTGGCCAACGACTATTGCGCCAAAGCACGCTCGCAGGGTGTTTCAATAAGTGATGAAAACGGCGCATTACATAAGGACGTCATCGAAATCCTGCACCTGGCGCGCGACAATCCAGTGGTTATTTCGAGCGGGCATACCTCCCGCGCGGAAACGCTGACGCTTATCGAGATGGCGGAAAGAATCGGCGTTCCTCGCCTGATGCTCAACCAACCGGCCAATCCGATGACAGGCCTGTCGGCGCAGGATCTCGTCAATCTCTCAGGCGCGGACTGGCTGTTTATCGAACAGACCGCCCTCACCTATCTGCTCGGCTGGCAGACCTGGGAAGACTATAGCCGCGTTCTCAGCGAAGTGCCGAACGTTGTATACAGTTCGGATCTTGGCCAGACCAGCCAAATCGATCTTCCTGAATGGTATGACCAAAGCCTGAAGTGGTTCGAAGAAATGAACCTGTCAGAGGCACGTAGAAATGCCATCTGGCTGGACAATCCCCTGAAAATGCTGAGCCCCTAGCTAAAATAGCCGCCGTGTTAATGCCCAATAACGGCGGCAACACTTATAGAGAATAAATATGAAAGAAGTCATAAGGAATCGTTTCCTGCTAATGTGCGCCGTGGTGATGATGCTGGTGCTCAGTCTCTTTTCGAGCGACATTTTCCTGCCCGCCCTGCCTGACATTGTCCGCCAATTTGGTGTGACCCCGAGTCAGGGCCAACAGATGCTGGGACACTTTCTTCTCGGTGTCGCACTGATGCAGCTGGTTTATGGTCCACTGTCTGACAGTCTGGGGCGTAAGAAGCTGCTGATTTTCGGGACGAGCCTGTTTAGCCTTGCGACCTTTGCCATCATCTACGCCCCCAATTTTAAGGATCTGCTGGCCCTTCGTTTGGCGCAGGCCGTTGGCGCAAGCGCGAGTATCGTGCTCGGGCGCGCAATTATTGGTGACCTGTTTAGCAAAGAGGAAGCCGGTAAAATCTTCCTGACTCTTTTCCCCATCGTGGGTATGTCTCCGGCTTTGGCACCGATGATTGGCGGGCAAATCAGCAATCTTTTTGGCTGGCATGCGTGCTTCATTTTCGCCGGGCTTTTTGGCGTAGTGCTGCTGTTTCTGACGCTGACCGCGGTTCCCGAAACGCTCCCCAGGGAAAAACGCAATCCACTGTCCGCCGTTGATGTGATGCAGGGATATATCGCCCTGCTGCTGTCGCGCCGCTTCTGGCACTATGCGTTGATCCCCTGCATTGCCTATGCCGTTTTTTATGCCTATATCGCCGAGTCTCCTTTTTTACTCCTAAAGCAAGGCGTATCAAATAAAGTCATAGGCTTTACCTACCTGAGTCTCTCGCTGACCTATGTCACCGGCAACCTCATCGCGCGCTGGACAATGTCAAAAGGGCTAACGCTGGATAAGGCGTTGGCGACGGGTTACCTGGTTTTTGTGGCAGGCGGCATTGTGATGTTTCTGACCACCCATTTTGCCCCTAATTTCTATATCGGTTCCATTACCGCGATATCAATCATGACATTAGGAAACGGATTTTTGCTTCCTTTAGGTACTAGCGGCGCAGTCACCGCCGTACCCCATAATGCCGGTTCAGCCTCTGGCCTGATGGGTGCGATGCAGATTGGGGCTGCCGCCATCATTGCCGGCATTATCGGGCCGCTCTCAGGCCATAATCCGCAAACCTTTGGGATGATAGTTTTTGTGCTCGCGATTGCCGGTTTCTTCATTTTCCAGACCACCCGTCGGCTGAGTTATCGCGCTGACCTTAACAGGCAGCTGTCCTAAAAAGTAATTCAGTTCAAATAATGGCCGCAAACGCGGCCTTATTTAAACAATAAAAATGTGACCGTAAGACACTTTAAGATGATGGCAGCGGCTTTAAACTTTCTGATTAATATTCCGAGCGAATGATGGTCTTTTTAAACATTTATTTTAATCTTTCAACCCCCAGTTTTAAGCTGAAAATACGCATTAACTTTTAGACACGCGAAAACATCAATATAAATAAAAATCATACCTCCATAACGATTTTATGGCAGACATTGTGCTTTTCAGCCCCTAACGTGGTTGAACGGACACAATATTCATACAGCACAAGATATTGTTTAATATATAAAATTATTTTTATAAGCCGTCACTCTCTGCATGGATGCATCGATATAAAAACGAGAATATTTTTTGAAAGTTTTAATCCGATCACATATTAATAAAAAAAATAGAGAGCGTACCCCATGAGTCAGAACAGTATTGTCGATGTAAAAGCCTGGATAGATTCTCGATCTATTTCGGGTTATCAATGGCTGATTTTATCACTGTGTTTCATCATTATTATGTTTGACGGCTATGACGCCGCAGTGATGGGCTTTATTGCACCGGCACTCATGGATGATTGGGGTATGGGTCGAGGTGCAATGGGGCCAATTCTCGGCGCGGCCATGTTTGGCGTCGCCATCGGCGCACTGGTTGCCGGTCCTTATGCCGACCGCTTCGGAAGAAAACGCATTCTGCTGATTTCCATCCTGTGCTTTGCGGTGTTTAGCATGATGAGCACCTTCGCTCGCACGCCGATGGAAATGGGTATTCTCCGCTTCCTGACCGGCTTAGGTCTGGGTGCCGTCATGCCTAATACCGTCACGCTGGTTTCCGAATATATGCCGGAACGCCGCCGCAGCCTGATGATAACCGTGATGTATAGCGGCTTTAACATCGGCTCCGGACTCGGTGGGTTTATTGCCGCAGGTCTGCTGCCGCACTTTGGCTGGAAATCGGTGCTGTTCCTCGGCGGTATCGTGCCGCTCGTTATGCTGCCTGTGCTGCTGTGGATCCTGCCTGAATCTGCGATGTACATGGTGGTGCGCAACGTTGCCAAAGAGAAGATTGAAAAAGTACTGCGTCGTGCAGGCGGGGTATTCTCAAGCGAAACCAAATTTGTTCTTAAAGCGCCCGTTATCCAGCAGAAAGCCAAGGTGTTCCAGCTGTTCACTCAAGGCTACGCGAAAGGCACGCTGGTGCTGTGGTTAACCTATTTTATGGGCCTGTTCGTTATCTATCTGCTGAACGGCTGGCTACCAACGATTATGCGTAACAGTGGGTTCACGATGGAGCGTGCCGCTATCGTCGCCGGTCTTTTCCAGCTCGGCGGCACCTTTGGTGGCCTGATGGTCGGCGGACTGATGGACCGTTTCAAAGCGCGTCGCGTCATTGCCCTGTTCTATCTCATCGGCATGACCTGCCTGCTGTCGCAGGGCATCGGTAACTTTGGTGCCAACACGCTGGCGGTCTTGGTGTTCTTTAGCGGCGTATGTATTAACGGCGCACAGACTGGATTGCAGGCTTTCTCTCCGGCATTTTATCCGACCGAGATGCGTGCAACCGGCGTTTGCTGGATGCACGGCGTAGGCCGCACCGGGGCGATTATCAGCTCGTCCACCGGCGGTATTTTGCTTGGCCTGTTCTCGGGTCAAAACGTGATTTTCCTGGTTCTGGCCGTCCCGGCGCTGTTGGCTGGCCTGAGTATTTTGATGCACCGTGCGGCGCATCCGGTCGAAATGATCAAAGGTATCGATCTTAATGATATTCCGGAGCTGTCACGCACCATGAATGTTCGTTAATCTTTGATAAAAGATTCATTGATTGAAATTTTTGAAGGAAAATTCCTTCTACCCTTTAAACTGATGCAGTAGAGGCAAACAGTATGGCTAGAATTATCGGCGGATTGGCGGTATCTCATACCCCAACCATTGGTTTTGCGGTTGACCACAACAAGCAAAATGAAAGCGCTTGGTCGCCTATCTTTGAAAGCTTTGCTCCCATGCAAAAATGGCTGGACGAGAAAAAACCAGACGTACTGATCTATGTGTTTAACGACCATGTCACCTCTTTCTTCTTCGATCACTATTCTGCCTTCACGCTGGGCATTGATGATAGCTATGAAGTGGCGGACGAAGGCGGCGGCCCGCGCGATATTCCTGCCGTAAAAGGCCACGCCGCACTGTCGCAGCACATCGGTGCAAGCCTGATGGCCGATGAGTTCGATATGTCATTCTTTATGGACAAACCGCTGGATCACGGCCTGTTCTCTCCGCTGTCGGCGCTAATGCCGCACACGGAAAACGGATGGCCGACGCAGATTGTTCCCCTACAGATTGGCGTGTTGCAGTTCCCTATTCCGACCGCGCGCCGCTGCTATAAGCTGGGCCAGGCACTGCGCCGCGCGGTAGAAAGCTTCCCGGAAGACCTGAAAGTGGCAATCGTTGCCACCGGCGGCGTATCTCACCAGGTTCACGGCGAGCGTTGCGGATTTAACAATCCAGAGTGGGACGAGCAGTTTGTTGACATGCTGGTTAACGATCCGGAACGTCTGACCGAAATGACCATCGCCGAATACGCGACGCTGAGCGGCATGGAAGGTTCGGAAGAGATCATGTGGTTGGTCATGCGTGGCGCACTGTCTGCCAACGTCGAGAAACTGCACCATGCGTACTATCTGCCGTCGATGACGGGGATTGCAACCCTGGTGCTCGAGAACAAATCTCGCGAAGCCCCGGTCGACGTGCACCAGCGTCAGCGCGACAAAATTGCCCTGCAAATGGCCGGCGTTGAGAAGCTTGAAGGCACCTATCCGTTTACCCAGGCGCGTAGCCTGAAAGCGTTACGTATCAACCGTTTCCTGCATCGTCTGATTCAGCCTGCGTGGCGTGAGCGCTTCCTGAGCGAACAGCAGGCGATGTTTGATGAAAACAAACTGACAACCGATGAACAATCGATGATCCGCAGCCTCGACTGGCGTTCAATGATTCAGTACGGTGTCAGCTTCTTCCTGCTGGAGAAACTGGGTGCAGTGGTCGGCGTATCTAACCTGCACATTTACTCTGCTATGCGCGGCCAGACGCTGGAAGAGTTCCAGAAAACACGTAACCAGCAGGTTCTTTATTCTGTTGCGGGGAAAGCCAAGGCATGAGTATTTTCGACCAGCCTAAAATAGACACGCACCACCACGTTTTTGATCCGATCAATTTTCCCTATATTGCGGATACGGCTTATCGCCCAGAGGGGCATGAGATTGGTACGGTGGAATATTATCAGTCGGTGATGCAGGCCTATAACATCCGTCATTCGCTGATAGTGGGGCCAACTTCCGGCTATAACACCGACAGTCGCTGTCTGCTGGACGCCCTTGAAAAAGGCAATGGCCGTTTTCGCGGTATTGCGGTGGTGCCTTTTGACAGCAGCCTTGAAAGGCTAGCCGAATTGAAACAGGCCGGCGTCGTCGGTATCGCACTTAATGTCGCGATGCTCGGAGTCGATCCTTTTATCGCCTTCGACGATATGATGGGCAAACTTGCCGAGCTCAACATGTTTGCCGCCATTCAGGTTCAGGATGACCAGCTTTTGGCGTTGATGCCCATGCTGGCGCGCAGCAGAACCAAACTGCTGTTTGACCACTCTGGTCGCCCTGATGTGAGCGCAGGTTTGCAGCAACCGGCTTTCCAGTCGCTGCTCTCGCTCGGCGACAGCGGCCGCTGCTGGGTCAAACTGTCTGGATTGTCCAAGTTCAGCCGTCAGCCCTTCCCTTACGGCGACGGTCATGCCTATCAGCACGCGCTGCTTGAGGCATTTGGTGCTGACCAGTGCATGTGGGGTTCTGACTGGCCGTTCCTGCGCGCAGAGCACCGTATGGACCTGGGCACGTTATTGATGCTGGTAGAGCGTCTTTTCCCTGATGAAAATACGCAGAGAAAAATCATGTGGGAAACGCCGAAAAGGCTGTTTGGATTTAAGGATTAAGGAAAAAGAATGCAGCGTAAAATTGTGGTACTGAACGGATGTAATCTCAACCTGCTCGGCACTCGCGAGCCTGAAACTTACGGTCGCGATACTCTGGCCGACATCGAAGCACTCTGCCGCAAGACGGGTGAAGAATGTGAGGTGGAGATTGAGTTCTTCCAGACCAACTTTGAAGGTGAAATGATTGAGAAGATTCAGTCATGCCGTGGCAACACCAGCGCACTGGTGCTCAACGCCGCCGCCTGGACCCATACCTCGGTGGCGATTCGTGATGCCGTGACCGCTATTGATGTGCCGCTGTTTGAGGTGCATATCACCAACGTTCACAAGCGTGATGCGTTCCGCCATCACTCCTTCCTGTCCGATGTGTCAGTGGGTGTTATTTGTGGTTTTGGTATTCAGGGTTACGAATACGCGATCAGAAAAGCCGCTTTACTCACTAAAAGTTAATCAAGATCAATAAAAAGCCAATCTTCGTTAACAACAATTGAACATCCGTCCCGAGAGGCGTACACCTGACCTGAGCTCCCGCAACGGCAAAGAGCATGAGAACTCTTTGCACTGCGCGTAGCACCTGAACAAGAGACTCATTCTTAACAGAGGACAGGCTGTATGTCTAACCATGGAAAAGTAGCTTTGGTAACGGGTGGCGGCCAGGGTATCGGCCGTGCAATTGCACTGCGTTTGGCGAAAGACGGTTTTGCGGTCGCCGTTGTCGACTTCAACGGCGAAACCGCTAAAAAGGTAGCAGAAGAAATCAATCAATCCGGTGGCAGAGCGATTGCTCAACTGGCGGATGTCTCGGATCGCGATCAGGTATTCTCTGCGGTGGAAGCCGCAAAACAGCAGTTGGGCGGCTTTGACGTCATCGTCAATAATGCGGGCATCGCCCCCACCACCCTAATTGAAGATATTACGCCTGAAATCGTCGACAAAGTTTATAACATCAACGTCAAAGGCGTTATCTGGGGCATTCAGGCGGCGGTTAGCGCGTTTAAATCCCTCGGACACGGTGGAAAAATCATCAACGCCTGCTCTCAGGCGGGCCACGTCGGGAATCCCGAACTCGCCATCTACAGCTCAAGCAAATTTGCGGTGCGCGGCCTGACCCAAACGGCAGCACGCGACTTGGCTCCGCTCGGCATTACCGTCAACGGCTACTGCCCCGGCATTGTGAAAACGCCGATGTGGGAAGAGATCGACCGTCAGGTGTCTAAAGCGGCAGGAAAACCTGTTGGCTACGGAACGCAGGAGTTTGCGAAAAACATCACCCTCAAACGCCTTTCCGAACCGGAAGACGTGGCTGGCTGCGTGTCCTATCTCGCCGGTCCTGACTCCGACTACATGACCGGCCAGTCGCTGCTTATCGACGGTGGCATGGTCTTTAACTGATTAATGCTCGCCTGTGAGCCTGTCTGCCGTTGCGGCAGGCAGGCTTTTTTAGGGCGTTTAAAGGCTTTCCCGCAATAAAAATGGCGTTATCAGCGCACAAAAATCCTCGGGACACTCCTCGGTAATAAAATGCCCGCAGTCGCTTACCATCGCGCTTTCAAGCATTGGTGCGACCTTCTGCATCGTCTCAAACGGCGCATTGCGCGTCGCATGGGAGGCTCCGATGGCCAGAACCGGCATGGCTAACGGCGTCAATGCGCGCTTCTGATTCTGGCGAATCGTTTTCGGAATGGCACGATAATAGTTAAATCCGGCGTGTAGCCTGCCCGGCGCGCTGTAGGCCTTAACGTACTCCTCCGCCGCCACCCTGTTACGTTGCCACGACCATTTATCAAAGATATAGCCCAGATACTGCGCCTCGCGCCCCTGAGTCAGCGCCTCGGGTAAATCGGCCAGCTGGTTGAACATGAAATGCCACAGGAACAAATTCTCTTCACCACTGACGAAGATTTCAGGTGCGGGCGCTAATCCGGGGATAACCGCCTCAGTCAGCACCATTCGTTGCACCGCATCAGGAAAGTCAGCCCCCATTGCGTACCCTACCCACATGCCGATATCGTGACCGATGAGTGAGTAACGCGCGTGACCGAGATGCTGCATCAGCTGATTGAGCAGCGCGGCAATATTGCCGGTATCGTACCCGCCACACGGCGGACTCGACTCACCGGTGCCGGGAGAGTCGACGGCGACGGCGGTGAATCCCGCCTGCGCGAGGTGTTTCATTACGTCGCGCCACGTATACCAGGTCTGCGGCCAGCCGGGAATCAACAGCACCGCAGGGCCTCGCCCTTGCGTCACGTAGTGCAGACGGCGATGACCCACCGTCAAATAGTGATGCTGTTTGGCTGCCTGTTGTGCACAAAAATAGTCTTGAGTTTCCATGCTTTACGCCTTCTGTCCGTTTATGCCCAACAGCTGTTGCAGCTGCTTAACGCTCACCGGTGCGGCGGCAAAGTCATCGAACACTTTTTCCGTTACATGAAGGATATGTTGGCGAATAAATTCAGCGCCTTCGCGTGCACCATCGTATTGATTTTTCAAACAGCATTCCCACTCAAGCGTCGCCCACCCGGCATAGTCGTTTTGCGCTAATTTGCTGAAAATACCTTTGAAATCAACCTGACCGTCGCCCGTTGAACGGAAGCGACCCGCGCGATTGATCCATGACTGGTAGCCGCCGTACATCCCTTGACGGCCGCTTGGCGTGAATTCAGCATCCTTAACGTGAAACATGCGGATAACGTCTTTGTAGATATCCAGGTAATCCAGATAGTTAAGCTGTTGAAGCACAAAATGACTGGGGTCAAAAAGGATGTTGCAACGCGGGTGGTTACCGGTCCGCTCAAGGAACATTTCAAATGACACGCCGTCATGCAGGTCTTCACCGGGATGAATTTCATAACACAGATTAACGCCCTGCTGGTCACAGGCGTCGAGCACCGGTAACCAGCGGCGAGTCAATTCGTCAAATGCCGCTTCAACCAACCCTTCCGGGCGCTGCGGGAAAGGAAAGATATACGGCCACGCCAGCGAGCCTGAGAAGGTGCCCATCTCGGTCAATCCGAGGCGTGACGAAGCTTTGGCGGCGGCCAAAAGCTGCCCTTTCGCCCATTCGGTTCTCGCAGCCGGATTACCGCGCAGCGACGCGGGCGCCAGGTTGTCACACAGCGATTCATAGGCAGGATGAACGGCCATCAGCTGGCCAAAAATATGCGTCGTCAATTCGCTAATGACCAGCCCCTCTTCCGCCAGCATGCCACGGATATCGTCACAATAGCTCTGGCTTTCGGCAGCGACGTTGACGTCAAAGAGGCGTGTATCCCACGCCGGAATTTGCAGCGCTTTAAAGCCATTCTCGGCCGCCCATTTTGCAAGAGTCGGCAGGCTGTTGAAAGGCGCGAGGTCATCACTAAATTGTGCCAGATGCAGGCTGGGTCCTTTTATGGTTCTCATCGTGTTACCCCATTGTTTGTCGATTGACAAACAATAGGGGCGATCGACACCCTTTGCCAAGCCTTTTACGCGAACTGAGCACAAATGGCTTAGTGTAGAAAGCCAGACACTCCTGATTTTGAATGTTATTTTTTGGCGTCTGGCGGATAATAATCCATAAAATTTGCATCAATGAGAGAGCATGATGGCCGGAAGACCGAGAGAATTTGACCGCGATACCGCGCTGAACGACGCCCGAGACTTATTCTGGCGCTGCGGCTATGAGGGCACGTCGATGTCAAGTCTGGTTGCGACACTGGGCATCGCATCGGCACGCATTTATAAGGCTTTCGGCTCAAAGGAGCAGCTGTTTCGGGAAGCCGTTGCGCATTATGAGGAAAACGAAGGCGGATTCGCCGAACGCGCACTCAGGGAGCCGGACATTACCCACGCTATCTCCCGCTTGCTGGAGGACGCCGTACTGCTGTACACCGCCCAGCCGCTTCACCTTGGCTGTATGGTGGTCTCTTCCACCAGCGGACTTAGCGATGAGAATCAGTCTCTCGCCGAGTGGCTTTCACAGCAGCGCAATCAAAGAACGCAGGGCATTATCGACAGATTCCGTCGGGCGGCACAGGAAGGGCAACTCTCCGCCGACGCCTCGGCAGACCTGCTGGGAAACTATTTTGCTACCGTCCTGCACGGCCTGTCTGTTCAGGCGCGTGACGGCGTGAGTCGAAACGACTTATCGCAGGTGATTGCCCTGTCGCTGAGGCTTTTAGAAACCGCGAGGTCAGTGCCAGACCGCTGAAAGTAGTTAGAATAAACATAGATTTTTTCGTTCGTTGTCATTTATGCCGCCATCATAAAAACTCCGCTCATTAAATAATAATCAAGGTGCGGCAATGACAACACAATCCCTCCCACAGCCTGAATATAGCCGCAATATGCGGCTGATTGGGCACAGGGTGTCACAGGGGTTTTTCCATCATCGACGCACGTACTTTTCAGTGCACTGGCGTCGTTTTTCCTCCCTCCACTGCGCACATTTGCTGTTCAATCGCCGAGGGCATTTTCTCGCCCTTCCAGAAGGCATCACCTATCCTAGGTATCTGATTAAAAAAGTTGAACCTTGAAAAAACTGAGGTAATAGGGCTACACTGCCAAGGTCAATTTTGTGACGGGGATCGGCTATTGCCCACGTTAATTGAAGGTAAGTGTCAGGAACGCATGATAACTATTTTGGGAGTGCCTTTTCAGTGAACAAAACCATGGTCAAAAATATATTATCGCTCTTCATGATACAGGGAGCCGGATATATTTTACCCCTTATCACACTCCCCTATCTGGTAAGAGTGCTAGGACCTAGTGAATACGGTGTACTCGGATTCTCGTTAGCCTTCGTCCAATATTTCACCCTTCTCGTCCAATACGGTTTTGATCTCTCCGCCACCAATAAAATAGCCATTCATAAAGACGATAAAACGCTGGTCAGTCAGGTGTTTTGGGGAGTGCTGTTTTGTAAAACCATTTTAGTCATCCTTGGCGCACTGCTGATGGTGGCGATCCTGCTTCTTGTGCCCGGCCTCAAAGATTACAGCACGGTCATTATTGTTTCTTACACCTCGGTTGTCGGCGCGGCCTACGTTCCCTCCTGGCTGTTTCAGGGCAAGGAAAAGATGGGCTGGATGGCAATCTCGAATATATTGGCCAAAATTGTCACCATCCCGCTGATCTTTATTTTCGTGAGTTCTCCGGCTGATACCTGGATTGTGGCCCTGATTACCGGTGCAGGATTCATTCTGGGCTCTCTGTTTAGCTTCTACATGATTTATCGCGAGAAGTGGATTGAATGGACCCGTCCGACCCTTGGGCAGCTCAAAGAACTTATTCAGGACGGGCGCTATATCTTCCTGTCGAATATTGCGGGCAGCCTTTACGTCAACAGTATCCCGGTATTTCTGGGATTTGCCGCAGGGCCAGTTACCGTAGGCTACTATGTGGCAGCAGACAGGATCCGCCAGGCGATACAGGGTTTGATGAGCCCGGTGACCAGCGTGTTCTACCCTAGAATAAGCTCGCTGATGTCGATTGATAAGGCCAAAGGCCTGAGAATGATTCGGCTATTGCTGGTCGGACAAAACGCGGTCGCGCTGCTGATGACGCTGTTGCTGATGATTTTCTCCCATCAAATCATTGATCTCTTTTACGGTAAGACCTATCACGAATCGATTTCTATCCTGGTGCTGCTCGCCCCGCTTATTTTCTTTATCAGCGTGAGCACGGTATTAGGGGTACAGGGGATGTTAATTATTGGGATGAGAAAAGAGTTTAGCCAGATACTCTGGTTGGGTGCGATACTCAATACTGTGATTATTTTCCCATTAATATGGTTGGCAAGCGCAGACGGTGCGGCTATTTCGGTGCTGGTCACCGAGGCGCTGGTTGCGATTTTGATTGTATCCAAAACCAAGTCCATATGGAGACGTTCTTAAATGTCTGATGAACAGAATATAGTTAATTCAACCCCATTGGCCGGGGTCGTGGTTTGGTACAATCCTACAGAAAAAGAAGTCGACAATATTCGCAGCTATGTCGGCTTCCTGAAAAACCTCTACGTGATCGACAATTCGGCGAATGATAATTCAGCCCTGCTCAGCTCGCTTAATCAGAATGACGGGCATATTCAGTACATCCCGAATCTTGATAACCTGGGCATCGCCACCGCGTTAAATAAGGGCTGTAAACGCGCTATCGAACAAGGTTATGACTGGATATTGACCATGGATCAAGACTCCAGTTTTGATCCCGTCGAGATGAGCAAGTTTATTGCCTCATTCGAAAGCAAAAAGATTGAAGACCCGAGTATTGCGCTCTTCACGCCGTGGACTAATGAATTTCATCCCATCGGCTACGCGACGCGGGTCATCACCTCAGGCAACCTCCTCAATCTCACCGCCTATCAACAGATTGGCGGCTTCGATGACAAATTATTCATCGACGAAGTGGACCACGACCTGTGCTACAAGCTGACCCAGTTTAACTACAAGATTTATACCTTCGATAACGCACGGATGCAGCACAAAATCGGTGACGCGAAGTCGCACGCTTTCCTGTTCCCCCGCCGACTCCTGGTGATGCACCACGGTGCCGTCAGAAAGTATTACATCATCCGTAACCGCTTCCTGCTGCGCGAACGTTTCCCTGATTTCACTCGGGATTATGCCAAGTTCAATATCATGTTACTGCTCGGCGTTATCTTCTTTGAGAAGCAAAAGTGGCTGAAACTACGTTACATGTTCAAAGGCTACTGCGACTACAAAAGAAACCGACTGGGCCGTATGCGATAGATTAGCCGACAGAAAACAACGCGCCGGAATACCTATCCCGGCGTAAACTTCAGTTAGGAGTCCAATGAACACCCTCATCGTTGTCGATATGCAAAACGGCGTTTTTGCGACCCCGCGCTTTCAGGCTCAAGAGAAAATTCAGAAGATAAACGCCTTGATTGCTGCCGCAGACAGAGTGATTTTCATCCAGCACGAGTGTGACGGCATGATGGAGGGGAGCCAAAACTATGCGCTACTGCCTGATGTTTTGACCCCCAAAGAGGTCTTTTACATCAAAAAAACCGCCTGTGACGCGTTTTCACACACCTCTTTGGCCAGCCTGCTGAAAGAACTTTCGGAGCAGGCGTTTACTATTTGCGGTTGCGCGTCAGACTACTGCCTGGACAGCACCATCAAATCGGGCTGCGCCGCAGGGTATCGCATCACCGCCGTAGCAGATGCGCACACCACGTCGGAAAGAAAATGGGTTTCCGCCGAGGCGCTGATCAATCAGCATAATGAAGTTTGGGAAAACTTTGACCAACCAGGCAATCCAATTCTGGTAAAACCCACCGCCCAGGTGCTGACAGAATGGCAATCCTGACTCAAAAATGATCGCTTACCGAGCTCGTCATGCCCTCAACTCCCCGCGCTGAGGTAATCAAATTCAGCAAATGCTGAGCCGATTTGCACTGCGAGGTCCGCCGCCATGCCAGCGCGACCTGCGTAGTGATCCGTTGGTTCGAGACAGGCAGGCAGCGGACGTTATCGGCATCGATTTTACTTAACGAGGCCGGTACCAGCGCATAGCCAAAACCGGTCGCCACCATGCTCAGCGACGAAGCAATCTGCGGGCACTGCTGGCCCAGATTCGGCGTGAAGCCTGCGTCTTCACAGGCCGCAATCACCGCATCGTACAGTCCTGGCGACAGATCGCGGGGAAAAGTTATCAGGGTTTCATTACGTAGCTCACCCAGTGAAACGCTCGCCCCCCGGCTCAACGGATGCATCTTGGGCAGCGCAACCATCATCTCCTCGTTATCAATCACCCGCAGGTTAAATTCCTTGCTGCGCTCGCACGGCAAACGAATAAACGCCAAATCGATGGTGCCCTCACTCAGCGCAGTCATGAGTGCTGACATGTCCTTTTCCTGAGGCTCCAGCTTCACGCCGGGATATTTGTCGCGATAGTGATGCAACAGCGAGAAGACCTGCGGATTAAACGCCGACGAGCTGGCAAAGCCGATGCGTAAGAAGCCGTTCATACCTCGCGCCACGCTGCGGGTGCGCTCCAGGGCGGCATCGGAGAGTTTAAGGATAATCCGCGCGTCCTCATACAGCACTTGACCGGCCTCGGTTAGCTCAACGCCGCGCGTTAAACGCCTCAGTAATGACGTACCCACTTCATGCTCAAGCCGTTGAATTTGCTGACTCAAAGGGGGCTGCGAGATGCCGAGGCGTTCCGCTGCCCGGGTAAAATTAGTTGTCTCTGCTACGGCAACAAAGTAACGCAGATGACGAAGTTCCATATTAAAAACGTCTCAAAGTGAACACCTCTTCATATTGGAACTCAGGGCGGAATGGAGTCAACCTTTAGTTAATCTTGTTAATGGATTTTCCGGAGCCCCCGTATGAGCAACCTTTCTGTTTCACGTTCCAATGTCCTCTATCAGGCTTCTTTGATGAGCGCCCTACTCAGCGGCGTCTATGAAGGCGATACCACCATGGCGCAGCTGCGCGAGCACGGTGACTTCGGCCTTGGCACTTTCAACAAACTCGACGGCGAGCTGATCGCCTTCGACGGCAACATCTTCCAACTGCGCGGAGACGGCACCGCGAGACGCGCCACGTCCGACCAAAAAACGCCGTTTGCGACGATGACATTCTTTAACCCCACTAATGAATACAAAATAGACTGTCCGCATACCCGTGAAGAGATTCATCAGGTCATCGATAAGGTCATCGCCAGTCAGAACAGCTTCTGCGCCCTGCGCATTGACGGCGAATTTAGCCGTGTCGATACCCGCACCGTACCGGAACAGCATCGTCCCTATAAACCGATGCTTGAGGCGGTGAAACAACAGCCCACCTTTCACATCGAGAACAATCGCGGCGTGCTGATCGGTTTTCTAACCCCGGAATACATGCAGGGCATCAACGTTGCGGGCTATCACGAACACTTTATCAACGAGGCGCGCAGCAGCGGCGGTCACGTGCTGGACTATCAGGTCGAGCGCGGCACGCTGAAGTTTGGCACCGTTGAAAAGCTGATGATCGACTTCCCATGGGACACCGATTTCCTCAATGCCAACCTCTCGCCAGAGAACCTGCAGGAAGCCATTCGGGCCGTTGAGAGTTAACAGGAGCGATAAAAATGAAAGAATCAAACAGCAGTATCGATAAAAACGATGAATGGAAATGCGGCGCGGACCTGGTCGTCGCTCAGCTCGAAGCACAGGGCGTCAAGCACGTATTCGGCATTCCCGGGGCCAAAATAGACCGCGTCTTTGATTCGCTGGTCGACTCGAAAATCGATACCGTCGTGGTCCGCCACGAAGCCAACGCCGCGTTTATGGCCGCTGCGGTCGGACGCCTCACCGGCAAGGCGGGCGTGGCGTTAGTCACCTCCGGTCCGGGTTGCTCTAATCTAATCACCGGCGTGGCCACCGCCAACTCTGAAGGTGACCCGATGGTGGCGTTGGGCGGTGCGGTGAAACGTGCCGACCACCTGAAACAGGTGCATCAGACGATGGACACCGTGTCGATGTTCAAACCGGTCACCAAATATTCGGCCGAGGCTATCTCCTCCTCCGCGCTGGCAGAGGTAGTTTCCAACGGTTTTCGCGCCGCCGAATTCGGCCGTCCTGGGGCCGCATTTATCAGCCTGCCGATGGACCTTATCAATAAGCCGACGCGGGGCAAGCTGCTGGCCTCCTATTCGCCCACCCTTGGCAGCGCGCCGCACAGCGCCATTCTTGAAGTCTCTAAATTACTGGAGAAAGCCAAGAATCCAGTCTTGCTATTAGGTCTGATGGCCAGTCAGCCCCCTAACGCCGAGGCAATTCGCCGTCTGCTGCATAAAGGCGACCTGCCAGTCACCAGCACTTATCAGGCGGCAGGGGTTATTGACCAGGCTTCATTCCACCGTTTCGCGGGCCGCGTTGGACTATTTAACAATCAGGCCGGTGACCGCCTGCTGCGCAACGCCGATCTGGTGATCACTATTGGCTACAGCCCGGTCGAGTACGAACCTGCCCAGTGGAGCAACGGCACGGCCAAACTGGTACACATCGACGTGACGCCCGCCGAGACCGACAGCCTGTATCAACCTGAAATCGAGCTGGTCGGCGACATCGCCGCCACCGTGGACCTGCTAACGGAGCAGGTAAAACAGCAGATTGCGCTGAGCCCGGCAGCCATCGATATCCTTGAGGAACGCCGTTTACAGCGGCAGTTGCTGGATCAGAAAGGCCGCAGCCTGAATCAGTTTGCCATTCACCCGCTGCGTCTGGTGCGCGCGATGCAGGACATCGTCAACAGCGACGTGACCCTGTGCGTGGACATGGGCAGCTTTCATATCTGGATTGCACGCTATCTTTACAGCTTCCGTGCGCGTCAGGTACTTATCTCCAACGGCCAGCAAACGATGGGCGTCGCACTGCCTTGGGCGATTGGTGCGGCGCTGGTCGAGCCTGGCCGCAAGGTGGTGTCGGTATCCGGTGACGGCGGTTTCATGCAGTCAAGCATGGAGTTGGAAACCGCGGTACGACTGGGCGTGAATCTGCTGCATATCATCTGGGTCGATCAGGCCTATAACATGGTGGCGATTCAGGAGGAGAAAAAATATCATCGCACTTCTGGCATCGAATTTGGGCCGATTGACTTCAAGGCCTACGCCGACGCCTTTGGGGCCAAGGGTTTTGCGGTAACCTCCGCCGATTCGCTGGAGCGCACCCTGCGCGCCGCGATGGACGTACAAGGTCCGGCGGTGGTGGCTATTCCGGTCGACTACAGTGATAACGCGCTGCTGATGAGCCAGTTGAACATGAACGAGATTTTCTAAAACGCTCCGCCAGACGCCACATCATTGCGGCGTCTGGCCTTATTGCTCACTCGTTGGGTGAAACAACTCCGCCATAAAACTCTCCAGCAGCAGATTCTTGTTACTCCCTTTTCGAGTGGTCACCACAATATCGGTATTCAACGACAGCCGATGCGGATTTATCGTCAGCATCTCGCCGCGTTCGACCCAGATATTGGCGTAATGATCGGGTAAAAAACCGACGAACTTTCCGGTGAGGATCAGAAAGGCAATGCCCTCACGATCGCTGGCCCGCGCCGCCGCCTGCATTCGACCATAAAGCGCGAGCGTCTCCGGAGTAATACGTCCATTGGGCACCACCGCGTCCAAACCGGCTATTGCCGCCTCGGGCAGTTCGCCGCTATGCGCAAACAACGGATGCTGCCGACCGCAATAGAGAGAGGATTTCTCACTGTAGATAGCCCGATAGTCGAGACCTGAAAGCGGTGACGTCATCGGAACCACGCCGACGTGCAGCCGACCATCCAGCACCTTTCTCTCAATCTCTTCCTGCGTCGTCATGCTGATATTGATGACTACGTCCTTCCCCTTGCCGCGCAGGTGCGACAGCGCATTGGTGACCTTCATCTGCGGTTGGGTTATCAGGTTATTGATGATGCCGATGTTAAACTCGCCGCGCAGATGGTCGTGGATCTGATTGACCTGCTGACGAAAGTTTTCAACCGCCGCCAGCAGCGTTTCGCTGTCTCGCAGCACCACCCGCCCCTCTTCGGTCAGCGCGAAACCGGCCCTGCCGCGTTGGCAAAGCCGGATCCCCAAACGTTTCTCGAGGTCCCCCATGTGCAGGCTTATCGACGAACGGGTGATGCCCAGCAGCGTTTCGGCGGCGGTAAAGCTGCCGCATTCCGCTACCGTTTTGAATATCTTCAGTAATTTGATATCGACATCGGCAATCTGACCAATTTTGGATTTTGGCATTTAGGTGAGTAATCCAACATCTGAGCGTGAGTTGTTTTAGATTTAACTCACCCGGCGAATCATTGCAAACTCTCTGTCATCACCTCATTTAACAAGACCGGGACAGACGCCATGACCAACGCCTTTGACGTAGATAAACTCAATCTGAATGCGCATTGGATGCCGTTCAGCGCCAACCGCAATTTCCACCGCGATCCGCGCTTTATTGTCGGTGCCGAAGGGCAATGGCTGTTCGATAACGACGGGCGCAAGATATACGACAGCCTGTCGGCGCTGTGGACCTGCGGGGCCGGTCATGTGCGTGGCGAAATTCAGCAGGCGGTGAGCAAACAGCTCGGCACGCTCGACTACTCGCCGGGATTCCAGTTCGCGCATCCGCTGTCTTTCCAGCTGGCAGAACGCATCGTTAATCACCTTCCCGACCCGCTCAACCACGTGTTTTTCACCGGATCCGGCTCTGAGTCGGCCGACACGGCGGTGAAACTGGCGCGGGCCTATTGGCGTATCAAAGGTCAAGCCTCAAAAACCAAACTGATTGGTCGCGCGCGCGGTTATCACGGAGTAAATATCGCCGGCACCAGCCTCGGCGGCATCGGCGGTAACCGCAAGATGTTCGGTCAGTTTATGGACGTCGATCACCTGCCGCACACGCTGCAAAGTGGAATGGCGTTTACGCAGGGCATGGCCGAAACCGGCGGGGTTGAGCTGGCCAACGAGATGCTCAAGCTGATTGAGCTGCACGACGCTTCTAACATCGCAGCGCTGATTGTCGAACCGGTTTCAGGCTCTGCGGGCGCAATTGTGCCGCCAAAGGGCTACCTGCAGCGCCTGCGCGAGATTTGTGACCAGCACAATATCCTGCTGATTTTTGATGAGGTCATCACCGGCTTTGGCCGCATGGGCCGCTGGTCGGGCGCAGAATACTTTGGCGTCACGCCGGACATTCTCAACTTCGCCAAACAAATCACCAACGGAGCCGTGCCGCTGGGTGGCGTGGTCGCGTCGAGTGAAATTTATCAGACTTTTATGTCGCAAAACCTGCCCGAGCATCTGGTTGAATTCCCGCACGGCTATACCTATTCGGCGCATCCGGTGGCCTGCGCCGCCGCGCTGGCAACGCTGGATATTCTCGAGAATGAGCAGCTTATCGCACGTTCCGCCGAGTTGGCCCCCCACTTTGAGCGGAAAATTCACGCCCTGAAGTCCTGCCCGAACGTGGTGGATATCCGTAACTGCGGCCTGGTCGGGGCTATCCAGCTGGCTCCACGCGATAATGATGCGGCCATCAGGCCGTTTGATGCCGGCATGGCGCTGTGGAAAGCCGGTTTCTATGTGCGTTTTGGCGGAGATTCGCTACAGTTCGGGCCAATGTTCACCGCAGGACAACAGGATCTCGACCGCCTGTTCGACGCCGTGGGCGACGTGCTGCACAAGCTTGCCTGAGGATGATTTTCCCGAATGAGGCGGTTATTTGCTTTAGCGATGGCGAAGGAGACCCTGCTGCCGTTACTGAAAAAATCGTTATGGTCTGAATGCGGTCGAAAACGGCAAAGGTCTCGCTAGCTCGCCTGCGAGCGGATCGCTTCAATAATAGCGTTGGCGGCCGGGGACAGCAGGCTTCCGGCGCGATAGGTAATGCCGATTGCGCGACGGGTGTCGGCAAGCTCCACGTTGAGCGTAACCAGTTCGCCGTTGTCCAGTTCGTGCTCCAACTGTCTGGCTGATACCGCCGCCAGCATGTCGGAATCGAGCAACAGCCCACGGACGATAGCCAGGTCGCCGCTCTCTACCACCGGATCCGGCGCCGGGATGTTCATCGATTGAAAGCTGCTCTCCAGCAGTTTTCTGGCGGGGGTTTCGGATCGCGGCAGCACCCAGCGTGCGTTGCGAAGCTCTTCAGGTCCGACCGAGGTTTCGCTGAGCGGATGACCGCGCCGCGCCAGAATAACCATCTCTTCGGTAAACAGCGTCTCGGTCACCATATCCGCCGCATAATCGCTGGTGCGCAGCGCGCCGACGATAAAATCCACCTCGCCGGAACGCAGCTCGGAGGCCAGCACCGCAAAGGCACTTTCGTTGGTAATGATCTTGATACCGGCATAGCGGGCGGTCACCGACAGGATGGCCTGCGGCAGCAGACGTGCTCGACTCAGCGGTAGCGCACCTATCTGCACGGTACCGACCAGCACCCCCTGACGGGACGCGATATCGGCGGGAATATGCCGCAGCTCGTTCAGCGCACGTCGGATATTAGGCACAATTTCCTGGCCAGCGAGACTTGGGATCATGCCCTGGGGCGTGCGTTCGAGCAACGAGGTGTCCGCACCGTTTTCCAGCACCTTCAGCGCGGCCGAGACGGCGGGCTGACTCAGGCCCAGCAGCGTGGCGACGGTCTGCATATGCCGCGTCTTGCAGAGCGCAACAAAGATTTGCAGCCGCCGTACGTTGAACAAATACAGCGGTTCTGTAGGCGCTCTGCCCGGCGCATTTTTACCCTGCAAGCGCGTCAGCAGCTCGGCGGTGTCGTGCAGGTCGGCTATCGCACGACGGGCACGCGGAAGAATGCATTTTCCGTAATCGGTTAGCAGCATACCGTTGGCGTGGCGCTCAAACAGGGGAACGGCTAAATGCTCCTCGAGGTCGCGTATTGCCCGCGTGATGGCCGACTGGGTGCGGAACAGTTCGTCGGCCGCGCGCGAGACGCTGCCCTGATCCACGACCTGACAAAATGCCCGGATCTGCATCAGGTTACATAACTCTCGTTCTTGCCTCATCCCCTTCTCCCGTCTGTCTTTTTTTCGTGAACTGAACCAGCAATATAAATAAAACGCATACCTGCTGCAATTAAATGAATTACCTGTGTCCCCTGTCCACTGCCAGCATAGAAATCAGACCACGCGATGCGTTTGGTACCCTCAAAATATAAAATGATAAGGATTAGGCAAATGACAAATACAAACAAAGGTGCTGCCGATAGCGCAGCAAAAAGCGCCCTGGTTGTCAGTGCTCACTCGGCTGACTTTGTATGGCGTGCGGGCGGTGCTATCGCGCAACATACTCAGCTGGGTTACAAGGTCCATATCGTTTGCCTGTCCTTCGGTGAGCGCGGCGAATCCGCCAAGCTGTGGCGCAAAGGCGAGATGACCGAAGAGAAGGTTAAAGCCGCACGTCGCGAAGAAGCCATGGCCGCCGCAGAAATTTTGGGGGCCAGCGTCGAGTTCTTTGACATGGGCGACTACCCACTGCGCGCCACCAAAGACGACCTGTTCCGTCTGGCTGACGTTTACCGTCGCATTCAGCCACACTTCGTGCTGACCCATTCCCTGAAAGACCCGTACAACTACGATCACCCAATGGCGACCAACCTGGCGCAGGAAGCCCGCATTATCGCGCAGGCAGAAGGCTACAAGCCGGGCGAACCTATCGTTGCTGCTCCGCCGGTTTATTGCTTCGAACCGCACCAGCCTGAGCAGTGTGAATGGAAACCGGACGTCCTGCTCGACATCACCGACGTGTGGGACAAAAAGTATGCCGCCATTCAGTGTATGGCCGGTCAGGAACACCTGTGGGAATACTACACTCGCGTCGCTCAGCAGCGCGGTGTGCAGGCCAAGCGTAACGTTGGCATCACCACCAGCAAAAACATCGTTTACGGTGAAGGCTATCAGAGCATCTTCCCACGCGTGACAGGAGAGCTTGCATGAGCAGCAACGACGGTTTAATCCTCGGTAAAAAAGGCGTAGTGGTGCGTAATATCCCACGTGCCAAGCAACAGGACGTCGAGGCGCTGGCGGCGTTTGGCGTTGCCACCGTGCATGAAGCACAGGGCCGTAAAGGCCTGCTGGACGGCGAAATTCGTCCTATTCAACGTGACCTCGCCATCTCGGGCAGCGCAGTGACGGTGCTGGTCGCGCCCGGTGATAACTGGATGTTCCACGTCGCGGTCGAGCAGTGCAAGCCCGGCGATATCTTGGTGGTAGCACCGACCTCACCATGCACCGACGGCTATTTCGGTGACCTGCTGGCGACCTCTTTGAAGGCGCGCGGCGTGGTGGGTCTCGTGGCTGACGTTGGCGTGCGCGATACCCGCACGCTGCGCGAGATGGGCTTTGCCGTCTGGTCACGCGCCGTCTATGCACAGGGCACCGTGAAAGAGACTCTGGGTTCGGTGAATATTCCCGTGCTGTGCGCCGGTCAGATTATTTATCCGGGCGACGCCATTGTGGCCGACGACGACGGCGTCGTCGTGGTTCGCCGTGAAGAAGTCGCCCAGGTTGCTGAAGCCAGCCGTCAACGCGAAGCGCTGGAAGAGAGCAAGCGTGCGCGCATGGCCGACGGCGAGCTGGGTCTGGACATCTACAAGATGCGCCCAACCCTCGAGCAAAAAGGCCTGACCTATTATGATGACGCCGAAGCGCTGGAAAAATCGCTGAAGCGTTGAGGAGGCACGATGTTGCAAACTCGCATTCCCTGTGTCCTGATGCGCGGAGGCACCTCAAAAGGGGCCTTCTTCCTGGCCGACTCTCTTCCGGCAGACGCCGAGCTTCGCGACAAGGTGTTGCTGGCGGTCATGGGTTCCCCCGATCCGCGCCAGATTGACGGCGTCGGCGGCGCAGATCCGTTGACCAGCAAGGTCGCCATCATTCGCCCTTCGGCGCGTGAAGACGCCGACGTTGACTACCTGTTCGCGCAGGTTAACGTCGACAAGGCGGTGGTCGATTACGGGCAGAACTGCGGCAATATTCTCGCCGCCGTGGGTCCGTTCGCCATCGAACAACGTCTGGTCGAGGCGCGGGACGGCGTCACGCCGGTGCGCATCTTCATGGAAAATACCGGACAAATTGCTATCGCCCACATCCCTACCCCGCAGGGGCAGGTTGAGTACGAAGGCAGCTTACGCATTGACGGCGTGCCGGGTACCGCCGCCGAAATTATGATTGAGTTCGCCGACATCGCCGGTTCGAGCTGCGGGTCACTGCTGCCAACCGGTCAGGTTATCGACAAGTTTGACGGTATCGAAGTGACCTGCATCGACAACGGCATGCCGGTGGTATTGTTGCGCGCCGCCGATCTGGGTCGTACCGGTTACGAGACCCGTCAGCAGCTCGACGACGACACCGAACTAAAGGCTAAGCTCGAGTCTATTCGTCTCCAGGCCGGTCCGAAAATGAATCTCGGCGACGTGGCGCAGCGTACGGTACCGAAGATGACACTGGTTGCCGAGGCGCGCGACGGCGGTTCACTTTCCAGCCGCACCTTTATTCCGCACCGTTGCCACGCCTCGATTGGGGTGCTGGGTGCGGTCAGCGTGGCCAGCGCCTGTCTGTTGCCGGGTTCGGTCACCGAGGGTCTGGCGAATACGCCAGAGGGAACACGTCCGCGCATTAGCGTAGAGCACCCAACCGGCGAATTCAGCGTCGAATTGCACATTAATCCTGCCGCATCGGGTGCTGAAAGATTGACTGGGTGCGGATTGTTGCGGACTGCGCGTCTGCTGTTCGAAGGCCGCGTTGCCATACCAGGCAGCCTGTGGGACGGCAAAAACGCAGGAGGCTCTCATGGCAACGCCTGATTTGGAACTCAACGTCAGGCGGGTTGCGCTGATTGGTCTTGGCGAGGTCGGTACTATTCTGGCGACCGACCTCAAGGCAAACTATCCCGAGCTGGCGATCGTAGCTTTTGATCTGCTGCACGATAAACCGGCGATGCAACAGAAGGCGCAGGACCTGTCAATCCGTATGGCAACCTCACTTAGCCAGGCGGTGGAAGAAAGCCAGCTGATATTCTCTGCGGTGACCGCCGCGCAGGCACTGAGCGTTGCCGAACACGCGGCCACCCTGATTGGCCGGGGGCAGACCTTCCTGGACTTGAACTCGGTGTCGCCCAACACCAAGCGTCAGGCGGCTGAGTTTATCTCACGGCACGGCGGCGAGTACGTTGACGTGGCGGTGATGGCCCCCTTCCCTCCGGCAAGGCTAAAAACGCCGCTGCTGCTGGGCGGTAAACAGGCACAGGCGACTCGTCTTTGGCTGAATGCGCGAGGTTTCAACAGCCAGGTTCACAGCACAGAAGTCGGCGAAGCCTCGGCTATCAAGATGTGCCGCAGCGTCATGATCAAAGGGCTTGAGGCGCTGACCACCGAATGCCTGAGTGCAGCACGGCAATACGGCGTCGAGAAAGAGGTGCTCGCCTCCCTGCACGCCAGCTTCCCGTCGCTGGGCTGGGACGACAAACTGCCGCATTACCTGATTAGCCGCGTCGCCGAGCACGGCAAACGCCGTGCAGAAGAGATGCGCGAAGTGGTGAAAACGCTGGAAGACGTCGGCGTGGTCCCGCATCAGAGTAAGGCGACGGTTGAAACCCAGCAGGGCTTTATTGACGCTCTGACCGCCCACTCCCTGAGCTATCGCGATCTCGTTCCGTTCGACTGGGAAAAGACCGTCGACAGGTTGTACAAGTCACACTGATGGCAATGCGGCTATCCTGACTTTCCCCCAGCCAACGCGGCGGGGGAAGTCTTCAACTTACCCGATGACAGCGCACCGCAGCCCCGGAAAGATTAACCCTGAGATCCTGCGGCATGTGACAGCCGTCGCCCGCAAAGGGGCAACGCTCGCGGAAAAAGCAGCCCTGCGGCAGATTGCGATTGCTCGGCAGTTCCCCTTTTTTATCTTCCTGTCCCTCTTCAAGAGAACGACCGGCCTGCGGGACCGAGTCCAGCAACAGCCGGGTGTACGGATGCTGCGGATGCGTCAGCACCTTTTCCGCAGGCCCCAGTTCGACAATCTGTCCGAGATACATCACCGCAACCCGCGAACTCATGTGTCGAACCACCGACACGTTGTGCGAAATCAACACGTAGGTCAGATTACGCTGGCGCTGTAGCTCGACCAACAGGTTGAGAATCTGCGCCTGAACGGAAATATCCAGCGCCGAAGTAGGCTCGTCGAGCACGATAATGTCCGGCTCAGACGAGAGTGCGCGGGCAATGGAGATCCGCTGGCGCTGACCGCCGGAAAATTCGTGCGGCAGCCTGTCGAGATACTCCTTGCGAATACCGACCTGCTCTGCCAGCCCCTCGGCCAGCTGTCGACGTTCGCTGACCGAATTGTGTTTTTGCACATAAACCGGCTCGGTGATGATGCGCCAGACAGGCAGGCGCGGATCCAGCGAGGACTGAGGATCCTGAAACACCATCTGCATGCCGGAACCAAACCAGGAACCGTCGGAGCGCGCCCGCAACAGCTGTCCGCTGCTCGGTTTTTGCAGCCCCATCAACAGCTGTGCCAAGGTACTCTTGCCACAGCCTGACTCCCCGACAATGCCCAGCGTTTCGCCGCGCATGATGTTGAGATCGAGGCCGTTCAGCGCATTGACGTAGCCTTTCGGCTTACCCAGCCAGTTATATTTCGCCGGAAAACGGACGCGAATATCCTGTAATTCAATCAATGCATCGAGATTCATCAGGCCTGCTCCTGCATGGTAAGGGTCGGTATCCGCTGCGGATGCCAGCAAGACACAAGCTGTTGCGCGTGGCCCTCGAGCGGCATCAGTTTGGGGGATTGCGCGCACTGTTCATCACCCTGAGCACAGCGTCCGCGAAACGCACAGCCCGCAGGCAGTTTGGCAAGATTCGGCACCGTGCCGGGGATGGCTTTCAGCAAACTGCGCGGCTCGCCGTTCTCGGGGGCGGCCTGCAATAGCCCTATTGAATAAGGGTGCGCCGGCTGGCCGATCACCTCCGCGGTTTTACCGCTTTCAATCACGTGCCCGGCGTACATCACGTAAACGCGGTCGCAGAGCTGCGACACCACCGCCATGTCATGAGTAATAAACAACACCGCCGTGCCGCTGGATTTCGCTTTGCGACGCAGCAGGCGTAACACCTGACGCTGTACGGTCACGTCGAGGGCGGTGGTCGGTTCATCGGCAATAATCAGTTCCGGCTCGCAGGAAAAAGCCATCGCTATCAACACCCGCTGGCGCATGCCGCCCGAGAGCTCAAACGGATAGCGCCCCATCACCTGCTCGGCGTCACCAATCTGCATCTCCTGCAATAGCCCGATGGCTTTCTGGTAAGCCTGCTGGCGAGTAAGATGCTGATGCAAACGAATGACTTCACACATCTGACGGCCAATCTTGCGCGTCGGATTCAGCGCGTTCATCGGTTCCTGAAAAATCATCGCCACCCGTGCGCCGCGCAGCTGACGCATCTGTTTATCACTGGCGTTGATGACGTCGGTGCCCAGCAGGCGCAGCTCCCCGGCCTTAATGGCGAAGCTGTCCTGCGGCAGGAGGCGCATCGACATCATCGCCGTGACCGACTTACCCGAACCTGATTCGCCCACTACCCCGACAATTTCCCCGGCGTTCACCTGGAGCGAGACATTGTTCAGCGCGCTGATTTCTCCGCCGTAAACCGGAAACACCAGGCGCAGGTCGTTGATTTCCAATACGGGCTTCTGCGTTTCTTCTGCCATCGTTAGCGCCCTCTGCTTTTCGGATCGAGCAGGTCACGCAGACCGTCGCCGAACAGGTTAAAACCGGTGGCCGTAATCAGGATAGCCATGCCCGGAAACGCGGAATACCACCACTGGTCGAGAATATAGTTGCGGCCGTTGGAGACCATCGCGCCCCACTCCGCCGTGGGCTGCTGAGCGCCAAGCCCGATAAAACCCAGCGTTGCCGCCATCAGAATCGAGGTACCGATGTCGAGAGAAGCCTGCACCACCAGCGGCGGCAGTACGTTACGCAGCACGTGCCAGGTAATCAGATGCCAGCGCGACGCACCAAAGGTGCGCGTGGCCTGCATATAAGCCTGATGGCGCAGCATCAGCGTTTGCCCACGCGCCAGCCGCACATAAAACGGGATACGCACGATAGCGATCGCCAGCATGGCGTTGAACAGGCTCGGCCCCAGCGCCGCCGCCAACGCCATGGTCAGTACCAGCGACGGAACCGACAGCATGATGTCCATGCAGCGCATAATCAGCGCGTCCACCAGACCGCCCATCACGCCGGAAAAACAGCCGAGCAGCGAGCCCACACTTCCTGCGAGAATAACCACCGCCAGACCCGCCGCGACCGACTGCTGGCTGCCTGTCAACACCCGGCTAAACAGGTCACGCCCCACTTCGTCGGTGCCGAACCAGTGCGCGGCTGACGGGGCCTGTAGTCTCGCGGTTAAATCGATAGCGTTAGGGTCATGCGGCACCAGCCAAGGTGAGAACACCATCAGGAACACCACAATCAGCATGATTGCCAGCCCCAGCAGGGTCAGCGGGCTGCGCCTAAGCAGGTGCGCAGTTTTGCGCCACGAGGCAAAGCGCGGCTTTACATCGGGTGGCACGATATCGGCGCGACGGCTGTCGACGCCCGGTTCAAGTAATGACATCGCCTTACCCCACTCTGCCGATACGCGGATCAATCCACACGTAGAGTAAATCCACCCATAAATTCACCAGCACATAGGCGAAGGACACCACCACCGCAAAACCCATCACCGCGGGGAAATCCAGCGCCTGAATCGAACTGACGACGTAGGCCCCCATACCCGGCCAGGCAAATACCGTCTCAGTCAGCACCGCGCCGTAGAGCAGATCGCCCATCGCCAGCCCAAGCACAGTCACGGACGGAATCAGCGCATTCGGCAAAGCGTGACAAATAATCACCTGCCAGTGCGACAGCCCGTTGGCACGCGCGGTGCGGATATAGTCCTCGCTCATTTGTTCGAGCATCGCCGACCGAATCTGCCGCGCAACGATACCCATGTGGACAAACGCCAGCGTCAGCGCGGGCATCAGCAGGTGTTGCAGGCTGTTCCACAGCGCATCACGATTGCCGGTCAGAATAGAGTCAATGACGTAAAAACCGGTGATATGGGTCGGCGGATCCATCCAGTCATCAAGCCTGCCGCCACCCGGCAACAGATTCAGATGGCCGTAAAACAGGATAATAACCCCCAAGCCCATCCAGAATGCCGGCGTCGAGATACCTATCACCGACAGCATACGTACGATGTGGTCGGGAAATTTGTTGCGATACACCGCCGAGAGCACGCCGAGCGGAATACCGAGAATAATGGCCAGCAGCAGCGCACTGAACGCCAGCTCAAGCGTGGCGGGAAAAAAGGCCCGCAGGTCATCAAGCACCGGTCGACCGGTACGAATCGAGACGCCAAGATTGCCATGAAGCAAATCAAGGACGTAGCGGTAAAACTGCACGTACAGCGGCTGATCGAGCCCCAGCTGTTGGCGCATATGCAGCACCATTTCGTTGCTGGCGCGATCGCCCGCCAATAGCCGCGCGGGGTCACCGGGGATCATGTGCGAGATGATAAAAGTGATGACGCAAACGCCCATCATCACCAAAACCAGCCCCCAGCAGCGCTGGCGAATAATGGTCCAAAAAGTCATAACATCCCCCTGAACGCGGCACCGAAACTCCTCGCTTCGGTGCCTTTGAAACGTCGACCCTAAGTCGGCAAGGAAAACTTATTGCTTGCTCATCTGCGCGACGTTAAACACCTGTTCGAGCATCGGGTTGAACACAAAGCCTTTGAGGTCTTTGTTCATTGCCACCTGATAGTTCTTCTGGAACAGATAAACGTAGGCCGCCTCGCCGATGACGATTTTCTGCGCCTGCTGGTAATAGTCAGTGCGCTGCTTCTGGTCGGTTACCGATACCGCTTTCTTCAGCAAATCATCGACCTGTGGGTTGGAGTAGAACGAACGGTTGCCCGGCAGACCTTTCTTGTCCGACTCGAACCAGTAGTTCATGAACATGTAAGGGTCGGCGAAGTCTGGGCTCCAGTTGCCGATCGAGATGTCATAATCCCCTTGTCCGATGCGGTCACGCATAGTGGCATTAGCCAGCTTCTCGAGCTTCACCTTAATGCCCGCCGAGGCCAGACTCGCCTGCACGGAAAGCGCGATCGGTTCCCAGTTTGGGTCGCTGTCGGAGTAGAGGAAGTCGAGCGTACCCGGCTGGGTCTTGACCTTAGCAAGGTCGGCCTTGGCCTGACTCAAGTCGGTGCTGTACTGCATCGCTTTCGGGTCATAGCCCCACATGCCGTCGGGGATAGGTCCGCGCATCTGTTTGGCGTTACCGCCGAGAATGCCCTTCACCATGCCCTGATAGTCCACCGCGTAAGAGATGGCACGGCGCAAATCGACCTGATTCATCGGCGATTTGGCATTATTGAGGTAGAGGTAAGTCACGCGTAGGGAGGGATATTCTTCCACCGCAACCTTGTTCTCCTGCTTCAGCGCCGCGAGCTGGTCGATAGGCAGTGAGTCCGCAATATCAAGATCGCCCCGCGACAGCTGCAAACGTCGGCTCGAGCTTTCGCCGATGATTTTTACCGTCACGCGCTTAAAGGCCGGTTTCGGGCCGCTGTAATAGGTATTGGGGACCAGCACCAGCTGCTGGCCTTTCTGCCAACGCTCGAGCTTGTACGGACCCGACCCGGCGGTGTGGCTCGACAGCCAGGCTTTGCCGTCGTCGGTTGGGTTGGCCTTGGCAATTGCCGGGTTGACGATGCCCGCACCGTCGTTGGCCAAGGTGTAGAGGAACGGCGCAAACGGCGTTTTCAAGGTGAAGCGCACGGTCATCGGGTCAACCACCGATACCTGCATGTCTTTCGGGAACGCCTCCGACGGGCCCTGCCCAATCTTCATCAGTCGGTCAAACGACTCCTTTACTGCGTCGGCATTGACCGCCGAACCGTCGTCAAACCTGGCACCTGGCTTGAGTGTAAAGGTCCAGACCAGCTGGTCTGCCGACGACGTCCAGCTGGCGGCAAGGTCGCCCTCGACCTGCGTCGAGCCTTTGCCGTCTTCGGTTTTATAGCCCACCAGACGCTGATAGGCCGGATAGGTCACCGTCCAGTCGTTGTTATCGATAGTCACCGCCGGATCCAGCGTTTGTGGATCCGCCGCCTTGCCAATCACCAGCATGTCCTTGGGCACGGCGGCCTGCGACTGTGTCGTCACACCAGACAGCGCCATGATGACCGCACCGGCCAACGCCGTTTTATGTAATAACGCCTTATTAAATAAAGATTTTACGATGGTATTTTCTGTAGAAATCGACATCTGCAAACTCCTGGTGTTTAAACGTAGCAAAGATTAATGCGCCAAGGTTCAGGCAAGGTGTTTTGAAGGAAAACAGTCAAAAACGTCGGTCAACAAGGGATAGGAAATCGAGTTCGGCAGCTCGAAGTGCCACCACTCGGTCGGCATGCCGATAAAGCCTCCCGCCGCCATTACCGCATTCAGCAGCAGGCGGTTGCGCTGAATTTCTGGCGCGAGATGCGGGTAGAATGGATGCGAGCGCTCGGTCATTTCATCGAAACCCGCGCCCATATCCAGCTCCTGCCCGCGCTCGTCTGTCAGCGTAAGATCGACGGCGACGCCCCGGCTGTGGTGGGATCCGATTTTGATATCGGCGACATAATCAGGGTTGGGCAGCACCGCCCAGAAGATATGCTGTGCCTGCTTCGGGCGGTAGGCGTCGAAGATCTTCAGATTTAAACCGGCAAGCTGCGCGACCTCAAAACAACGCACCAGGGCGGTGGCGGCGTCGGGATGCAGTAAGCAGCGGTTTTCGCAGTACACCACCTGACCGGTGAGGTTATCGTCGCTGGCATACTTCATGTCGATGACCGCCTGCGGCAAAAGTTTGGTCACGTCAATCAAGGTTACGTCTGGTTGTTTCATAATAATTTTTACAATCCCCTGTTCCGAAATGTTTTCCTGAGCGGCTCGGTGCGTGCACAGAGCCATCAGGACTCGAACTGTCCAAACTCTTTTTGCAAAATTCGGTTGGTGGCGAGACGCTGCTCGACCTCGTCTCCGCCGCGTAGCTCAAGCACCGCCGAGCACAGCAGGTTAAACAGGCAGCTTAACGGTGCCATCGAGTCCCAAAATTGGCCGGTGTCGGTCTTTATCTGCAACAGGTCAACCGGGTAGTCATGGGCCCAAGGGCAATAGATGTCGGTGATCAGCCCGACGCGCAGCCCGCGATCGCAGGCGGCTTTACAATATTTCTGAGCGATCACCGAATAGGCGCGCGTGTCGCTCACAATCAAATAAGGCGAAGAAAATTCCGAGTTGAGCGACTCGACGTAGGTGCCGGACTGGCCGTCGGCGAAATAGACCTGTGGTCGCAGATATTCAAGATTGCTGTAGAAGGTGTTGGCGATACCGCGCACTGACTGAATGCCGAGGATAAACACCGCGTCCGCCTCCGCCAGCCCGCGGCTGATTTGTGCAAAACCTTCGCTCTGCGCCAGCTGATACACGTGTTGAATCGCCTCAAGTTCTAGCGTCAGCGCCTGCTGAAACTTCTCCTGCCGTGGCTGCTTGCTGCGCTGGCGGTAAGCGCCCAGACGGTCGGTTACCACCCACGGTTGATACATCGCGCCGCTACTTTGCTGGCGCAGCGTCTGCTTGAAATCATCAAGATTGCGATAGCCGAGACTGCGCAGATAGCGCCCGACCGAGATCCCGCTGGTCGCGGCGCTGCGTGCGATACTGTCGGCGGTCTCAAAGGGAATTTGCGCCAGATTAGCGAGCAGATAGCCCGCGATGCGCTTTCCGGTCGGCGTTTGGGTGGCGAAGGAGCCTTCGATTTGTGCAATTACATCCAGATTCTCGGTCATAGGCCCCTGTTGCTTTGTTATCAGCACCGCATCGCTTGTTAGTTCACTAACAAAGCAACAGCTGTGCCAATATCCAAAGCGACCAAGAATTAACCAAAAAATCAGATAAAAATCAGATAAAAATCATGAATTAATCAGAGGAATAAGGCTGAGAAACGGCTGATGAAGGACAATAACCGGGGAAGGTAAAAGAAGGGCTGCACGCTTAGCAAGCAACCCTTCACAATGCAGGTGCAAGTCAGCCGGGCTACACGTGATGACGTAGCCCGGTTGGTCATAGCCTGCTCTATGCCGGGAAAGCCCTTAAACGGTGCTTTCCTGCACGGCGTTTTCACGCAGCAACGTTAGCGCATGCTCGGCCAGCTGCGAGAAATAGTGCGCTGCCGGAGCAATCAGCGCCTCGTCTGGATTAAAGCTGTCGTGATGCAGGCCAAATTCGCTGGCGCTGCCAATACTCACGAACGCCCCCGGCACCTTTTGCAGATAGATGGCAAAGTCCTCACCGCCCAGATGCAAATCGGCAGTGCGCACGCGATAGCCGCTTTCTTTAGCCACCTCGGCGCTGACTCTGGCCCAGTTTTCGTCGTTAATCAGCACCGGTGGACCTGCGGTCCAGCTGACCTCGGCCGTTCCGCCGCTGGCTTCCACCAGGCTTTTCACCAGATGAATCACCCGCTGCTGCACCTGCTCACGCACCTTTACGTCGTGAGTACGCAACGTGCCGCCAAACATCACCTTCTCTGGCAAGACGTTCCACGTTTTACCGGCGTCAATACGCGTGATGCTCAGCACCAGGCTGTCCAGCGTGTTAAAGCTGCGACTGGCCAGCGCCTGCAACGCCTGAATCACCTGGCTGGCAAGTACAATAGTGTCGTTGCCCTGCTCCGGGTGCGCCGCGTGTGCCCCTTTACCGTGAATATTAATGATGAAACGGTCGGCGTTGGCATAGAAGGCACCGCCTCGCGTCGCGAAGGTCCCCACCGGCAGACCCGGTTCGTTATGCATGCCAAAAATTGCCTGTATACCGTCCAGCGCACCGGCCTTAATGAACTGCTTAGCGCCGGTGCAGTTTTCTTCGCCCGGCTGGAAGAACAGCCTGACTCTGCCCGGCAATGTCGCTTCACGGGCCTTCAGCTGTAGGGCCGCGCCGAGAATCACCGAAGTGTGAATATCGTGTCCGCAGGCGTGCATGACACCGTCGTTCTTTGAGGCATAGGCCAGCTGCGTCTGCTCATGAATGGGCAACGCATCGATGTCGGCACGCAGCGCAATCAGCTGCTCTCCCTGCCCTATCTCTGCGACCACGCCGGTGTGGATCGGGTAATCCAGAATGCGAATATCCGCCGCCTGTAGCCATTCACGAATGCGGGCGGTGGTTTCCAGTTCCTTATTCGACAGCTCTGGCCAGCTATGCAGGGTTCTGCGCCATTTAATCAACTGCGCAGCAAAATTGTCGCTCATACGGTTCCTCCAGAATCGAGAATAGAACGAAGCGAGGATCTCCATTCCTTTATCGCTGATAGTGACCGCTCGCCCAAGGGGAGTAAAAGAACAATTCCGCGCAAGGGAATGAAAAATATGGCAATAGGATTATCTATTTTCCGGCAAAGCTTATCGTAAATCGTTGGTTCACCTGCCGCCGACATCTTCGGATGATAGTAGCGTCCGCTGAGGCGGTGACGCCCACTCACGATCCTAAACGCCGCTCAGTCTTTTTATCTCTTTCAAACCCTGAGGATTTTATGACGGACACCTTATCCGAACAGCTGATTTCCTGGCGGCGTGAGCTGCACCAGCATCCCGAACTTTCCAACCATGAATTTGCCACCACCGAGCGCATCACCGCCTGGCTAAAACAGGCCGATATCCGCGTGCTGCCTTTTGCGCTGAAGACCGGTGTGGTGGTTGAAATAGGTCAGGGCGAACCGCTAATTGCGCTGCGTGCCGATATCGATGCACTGCCAATTGAAGAGGCGACGGCACAACCCTTTGCCTCTAAAAATCCGGGCGTGATGCACGCCTGCGGGCACGACGTGCACACCTCCGTGATGCTCGGCGTCGCCTATCAGCTCAAAGCGCTGGAAAAAAACCTCAAGGGCCGGGTGCGCATTCTGTTCCAACCGGCGGAAGAGACCTTCAACGGCGCTCAGCAATTGATCGATGCGGGCGCACTCGAAGGCGTACAGGCTATTTTCGGCATGCATAATGCCCCCGACCTGCCGCTCGGCACGCTCAAGACTCGCGGTGGCGCGTTTTACGCTAACGTTGACCGTTTTGAAATTAATATTCAGGGCAAAGGCGCACACGCCGCGCGCCCGCACGAGGGCATCGACTCTGTCGTTATCGGCAGCCAGATTGTCACCACCTTGCAAACGCTGGCGAGCCGCATTTACAGTTCTCAGGAGTCGGTGGTGGTCAGCGTAACCCGTTTCACCGCGGGCAACACCTGGAACGTGTTGCCGCAGAGCGTCGAGCTTGAGGGCACCGTGCGCACTCATAACGAGGCTATCCGCAGGGAGATCCCTGAACGTATCCGCACGCTTATCAACGGCATCGCCGGTGGATTTGGCGCGACCGCTACCCTGAACTGGCAGCCGGGCCCGCCTGCGCTGGTGAATACGCCGCAGTGGGCCGACTTTGCGCTGTCCGTCGCCAGAGAGACCGGCTATCAGACCGAAGTCGCTACGCCGCAGATGGGCGGCGAGGATTTTGCCTTCTATTTGCACCACGTGCCCGGCGCGTTTGTCAGCATTGGCAGCGCCAGCAGTTTCGGACTGCATCATCCGTCGTTTGACCCTAACGAGGCGATTATCGACCCTGCCGTGGCCTACTTCACCGAGCTGGCACAGCGCGCGCTCGACCAAGTGAAGCAGCAAAATAACAAGTCATCTTTATAAGTCACCTTTGGTAACGGAAAATTGCCGCTAAACGGCGCGCCTTTGCTGGAGCTCTGGGTCAGGATTTGCCAAGATGGCGAGGTTAATATTTCAAAATTTACCGGATGAATTGAGGATATGACTATGAGTAACGACAAGCCACTGCAAGCCGATCCGCTGGTCTGGGGACACGGCAAGAACGTCTTCGAGGTGTTTCTGGAACCCACCTGCCCGTTTTCGGTACGTGCCTTCAACAAGTTCGATGCCCTGCTGGCGGAGGTCGGCGAGGACAAGGTTACGCTGAAAATTCATTTGCAGTCCCAGCCGTGGCACCTGTATTCCGGGGTGATCGTTCGCTACATTCTGGCGGCATCCACCCTGCCGGAAGGTAAGGAAGCGGCTAAAGCGGTGTTAAAGGCCGTGGCCGACCATCGTGAAGAGTTTGAGTTTACCGATCACTGCGCGGGACCGAACATGGACGCCACGCCGAACGACATTCTGAATCGCCTCGAGAGCTACAGCGGCATCAACGCCCGTGAAGCCTTTGCGCGTCCGGAGTTGCAGAATGTGATTAAATGGCACAGTAAATACTCACGTCAAAACGGCATTCACGTTTCGCCAACCTTTATGGTTAACGGATTGGTGCAGGCCGATATTGGCAGTGGCGACGAGATTTCGTCCTGGGCTAAACGCATTCAGGGATAAGCCTCTTACTGAGCCCGGCTGTAAGAAGTTTGTCCGATTTTCTCAATAATCAGGGCGGAAGTGGATGATTTGCCGATTTCTTCAGCACTCAAACCGAATTATGAAGAAAGGCCTTTGACAAGCCGGGCTACCCCCGTTAGTATTCGCCCCGTTCAAACGATTCCTCTGTAGTTCAGTCGGTAGAACGGCGGACTGTTAATCCGTATGTCACTGGTTCGAGTCCAGTCAGAGGAGCCAAATTCTTATTTTCATGCCACTTTGCGAATCCCTATATGATTCGAATTCAATGAGTTAGCGTGAAAAGTCTTCCCGATGCATTTTCAGTTTTCCCTCCGCATCGGGAGAATTTGGTGGTCAGATTTGGGGTCAAGTTGGTTCGATGACGGAGTGACCCCCAAATGTCTCTTAACGACTCAAAAATCCGCAACTTAAAACCATCCCCAAAACCCTTTAAAGTTTCCGATTCTCACGGCCTATACCTTTTAGTCAATCCAGGCGGTTCACGTCTCTGGTATCTCAAATATCGTATCAATAGAAAAGAATCCCGTCTCGGCTTGGGTGCCTATCCCGACGTATCTTTGGCTGATGCTCGTCAACAGCGTGATGGTATCCGTAAATTGCTGGCGCATAATATCAATCCAGCACAACAGCGCTCTACTGAAAGAGCCACTTCCTCGCCAGAAAAAACTTTCAAGTATGTGGCACTGGAGTGGCATAAAAGCAACCGTACATGGTCAGAGAACCACGCAACCCGTCTGCTTGCCAGCATGAACAATCATATATTTCCTGTGATTGGACACCTGCCGGTAACTGAACTGAAACCTCGTCACTTTATTGACCTGCTGAAGGGCATCGAGACAAAAGGTTTGCTGGAAGTCGCAGCACGTACCCGGCAGCATATGTGCAACATCATGCGTCATGCCGTACATCAGGAGTTGATAGAACACAATCCGGCAGCAAATCTGGACGGTATCATCGCCCCTCCCGTTAAACGCCACTACCCTGCCCTTCCACTGGAGCGACTGCCGGAACTGTTGGCTCGCATTGAGGACTACAAGCAAGGACGAGAGTTAACCCGCCTGGCCGTATTACTCACCCTTCACCTATTCATCCGTTCCAGCGAACTGCGTTTCGCCCGTTGGTCTGAGATCGATTTCAAAAATAGAATCTGGACCATTCCTGCCACTCGCGAGTCCATCCCAGGTGTCCGCTACTCTGGGCGTGGTGCAAAAATGCGTACTCCACATATCGTTCCACTCTCCTGTCAGTCTATTGCTATTCTGAAACAGATACGGGAAATATCCGGTCATCAGGTGCTGGTATTCCCTGGCGATCACAATCCTTATAAACCGATGTGTGAAAACACGGTCAACAAGGCGCTACGCCTGATGGGCTATGACACAAAAGATGAAATCTGCGGTCATGGGTTTCGGGCAATGGCCTGTAGTGCCCTTATGGAATCAGGTCTATGGTCACAGGATGCCGTTGAGCGTCAAATGAGCCATCAGGAACGTAATAGCGTTCGAGCGGCATACATCCATAAAGCAGAATATCTCGATGCCCGTAAAGCGATGATGCAGTGGTGGTCGGATTATCTGGATATGTGCCGGAAAGCGTATGCCCCACCTTATATTTGTGGGAAGGAAATCAGTTACACAATGTGATAACCCTTCTGACAAAATAAACCACAGAGATAGCCGTATCAGTCTGTACTGGTACGGCATTTTTCTGGCTTCAACTCGAAGAAATTGTTAAACCGTTTATGAGCATCTTCAACCGAATTGACCTGCGTGAATCGAAAGTGTGAGTTCCGCTTATCATTTAGAACTATCTACGGAAACGGATTAGGTCAGTTATGAGCGAAAAGCTGACATTGGCTTTCCATGCCTGTAAGAGATTCCCACCGGGCTGGTGGTTTTTTTTAGAGTGTCATTGCCAAACTTATACTGCACCCGCCTCTGGTGTTCCCTGATGGAAAGCCAGCTCCCATTGCCCCCTGTCAGAATACACCCAGCAAGAAGAACGTAGGGATGCTCGGCTGCCGTCCGAGTTAAACGTCTTGTAGTGCAGAATGGCGCAGTACTCTCCTATGCTGAGCAGCCGGAAATCACTGCTAAGAATGATTGTTGGACTTAATTCGACAGCCAGAGATGCTATCGTCTCCGCACGGTCAACTATTACACCTGACCGTGTAATTTCCCGAAATTCGGGATGCAATATGTGTTCAAGCCATTTCCGATCATTCCGCCGGGCACCGTGAAGACTGCATTCAAGTGCTTTCAGCTTTTCCAAGAGCATTTTTCTCACCCTAATTGAACCCTGACAGTTGAATGAATTTATCATAATAGCCAAGGCTAATCTTTAATGCCCCCGAGAGGTAACCTCCGCTTTTGGCACAGGAGTACCAAAGGGCATCTATGAGCGAGGAGCGGACGTGCAACTTATGCCCTTATCATTGAGCCAGATAAGAAAAAATATTTTTCATGCAGTTATTGAAGTCATGTTATTAAACAATCTTACAGCTATTGTACAGACATCATAATCTTCGATGTTTGATAATACTGCCAGGGTATAGGCTGCTTCCTGTGAGCGCAAAAAATATGTTTCTCTTCCAAACGTAGAACCCTGGTGACAATAAATTTTCCCTGATTTATCCTCATCGAGTTCAATGCCAAAGCAGTATGAATTATGGTCTTCAATCATAATGTTGGTGTCAGTAGTCAGGGGAAGAGGGGTAAGCATTTTTCTTATCAACTCCTTTCCTCCGACCAAACCCGAAGAAAAATTCAGTCCCCATTTCATTAAATCATTAGCAGATGAGTGTACAAGGCCTGCTCCGGTAACGCCCCAAGGGCTGTGAACAGGGAAAAATATATTGTTATCTTTTTCTTGATATCCGCTGACAGATTCCTTCTCCATAGAAACCCCATCGGAAACAAAGGAATCATTCATATCCAGAGGTGAAAATATTTCCTTTTTAACAAAGTCCGATACGGCTGGTTCACAATAAAGTACAGATAGCCGTCTGACCTGCCCCCGGCCTGTCGCCACAGGCCTTTTTCGATTCGGCGTCCGGAACGGACACAGATACCGGTAGTTGCCGCCGACACTTCCTGAGTAAGACCTTTATTTCGTTGAGTTATGGAAAAATCGACCTGTCTGATGTTGAGCGTCACAACCTCTCCATGGGAAGAAGAAACATGACGCTAAGATTACAAACAGGCCAAAGTAATTGTCGCCTAATACCTCAGGTTCAGATTGGTTATATAATAATGATATTTGCTTCTGCTTTTTTTTGAATTTAGGGTTATCACTTACTACTGCTGTTAAGAATAGCGCTTAATAAAAATGTAATATGTATCATTTCATGAAAAGAGTAAATTGTTAACAGAGTAATCATTAGTATTTAATGTCGTTTAATATCAATAATTTAGCTTAACATTGAAAACTTAGAAACTTTCTTTTGAAATTAAAAAAAACATTCTAAAACAACGAAAAACGTTTCATTACACTCCATGGTTTTTATTTTCCAGTTAATTTAACTTTAATGAAGTAGCTCATTAGCTACGGGATGGGCCAACGATTATCTCATGTATTTATTACCTTTAAGGATGGATTATGAGACATAAAAAATTAATTCTTGCTTTAGGTGTTTTTGTCCTCTCTGCGACGCGACTTTCTGTCGCCGCACCCTTACATAACGAACCGTTTACGGATCACTCCCCACATACCTTCTTGCTTGTCGGCGATGCTAATGGCGGTGACGGCGGGAACGGGGGTTCTGGTGCCAATTCTCCTGGTGGTCCTGGAGGAGACGGAGGAAATAACAGCGCCAGCGGTAACGGGAACGGCAGTGGTAATGATAACGGTACTGGCAATGGCTCAGCTAACGGCAATGGTTCCGGAGACGGTGACGGCGGCGGTGATGGTGGCGACGGCGGTGGCGATGGTGGTGGCGATGGTGGTGACGGCGGCGGAGCGTAATCAGGCTGCAGAATCTAACTAAAAATGGTCGCCTCATGAAGGCGGCCATTAATTAAAGGATGAAACTTTTATGTCAAAGCTACACAACACTCTGATTTTTCTTCCGCTGTCTGCAGGTCTGCTCCTTTCCCTGCCGGTATTCAGTCAGATACTCCCGCAGGACACTATCCACCTGTCTGCCTGTGAGAGCCAGAACGGACAGGATGGGAACGGCACTTCGCCTGACGGAGAAAATGGTAAAGACGGCGTGCCTGGTACAGGCTGTCTGAACGGAGGTAACGGCGGTAACGGCTCTGCTTCAGGTGGTAACGGCGGAAATGGGGGAAATGGCGCAGGCGCCGCGAATGAAACCCATCACAAATACCACAAACATCATAAAAATACACACGGTAGCGCTAATGGTGGAAACGGTGGTGATGGTGGGTCAACAGACAATGCGCCCGGAGGTGCTGGCGGTGATGGAGGTAACAATGTCCAGTCAGAACATCTGTAAACGATGCCGTACCGTACTAAGGTGCTCCACGCTGATACTGGCGATTTTAACTCACTACGGTTATGCCTCTCCGGCATACCCGATCCCTTTTCCTGATTCCTTATCACTGATTTCTGATGGTGGAAACGGCGGGGACGGTGGTCCGGGTGAAAACGGAGGGGATGGCGGTAACGGCGGCAATGCTGGGACCGGCTCCAACTCAAATGGCGGAAATGGTGGAAATGGAGGCACAAACGGAGCCGATGGAGGGGATGGTGGCAACGGAGGAAGCGGGAATAATTCATCCGGTGGTGACGGTGGTGATGGTGGTGATGGTGGTGATGGTGGTGATGGTGGTGATGGTGGTGATGGTGGCGGCATATAATTTATAACGCAGAGGATGATATGAAAAACCTTCTCATGAAAGTTGTTTACCTCATTATTCTGACCTCAGCATTACTGAGACCTTTCATTGCCGTATTCACTGTAACGTCCTCTCTGGCGGCCGGAATATTCAGCACGGCGGCATGGGCAGACGGTGATGGTGGCGACGGTGGTGACGGTGGCGGTGAAGGAAACGGCGGAGACGGAGGGAATGCTGGCTCTGGCAGCAACGGAGATGGCGGCGACGGCGGTAATGGAGGTGAGAACGGAGGAAACGGAGGGAACGGCGGTAATGGTGACGGATCAGGTAATGGAGGAAACGGAGGCGATGCGGGTCCTGGCGGCGTCGGCGGTCAGGGTGGCAGTGGCGGGAATGAGGGAGGACATGATGGTTCTCCCGGGATTAGTGGCGCTAAATAGTTATCCGTCTGCCGTTAACGTGGTCTGCCGGAGGTTAATTACCCCGGCGACCTCATGCATACAGACTGAGCAGACAGTAAGGCAATGCTGAGACACCGTGCTGCAGGGCCTGAACTGCGAAAGCCAGCACTGAACAAAGGGAACAGATCACTTCATTCTGGCTGCATATTCTGGCAACCGGCAGATTTTTCGGCAAATTCACAGGGCGTCATCCAGCCCGGTGCAGAATGAGGACGACTCTGGTTATAGTGTATGCGCCAGGCCCCGATTTTGCACCGTGCATCCTCCAGAGACATGAACCCGTTCTCGTTTAGACATTCCTGCCACTTCTGTTGAACGCAGATTCTGCCCCACACCGATCGCCAGGGATTAATCAATATCCTCTCCTGGCACGATGTAGACATGATGGTGCGAGTGGTCCGCTGTGAGCGAGGAGCGACGTTGAGTATTCTGCTCAACGTCACCCAGTTCAGCTCCTGGCGTTAAGATCTTCGCGAGTTGGACCTTGAAAGTAGATGCTACTTATATGGCAACTACGCGGTTGTGTCAGCACAAAACGAATCGTTTCCCAGATCGATCGTCCATTCATTAAACGTTCTCCCATTCTGGGTTGACTATCGACAGACGTATCTAACCCTGTAAATTCGAAATCCGGAGGGTACAACCCGGTAACACGGATATTTTCTTCAGATAACTGCTGTGCCAGTTTAGTTGTAAACCCGCTAAGCCCGTGTTTACTGGCGAAAAAGGCTGGGTGGGCAATAGAATCCGTAAAATTCGGGATCCCACATGAAGATATAATTGAGACAATATCAGCATTTTCTGAACGTCTTAATCCAGGCAGCAGAGCCTGAGTCAGTAGAATCGAACCTGTCAGGCCTGAACTGACGGTATTGATAATTTCTGTGTCAGGCTGATCGTCCAATCTTCCTGACAACCACTGAGCAGCATTCAGGATTAAAATGTCTACAGGCTTGTCTGAAGTTAACAACTGTGAAGAAAACTGAGAAAGGGATTCAGGCCGGGTTAAATCACAGATATACCCTTTTGCAATGCCGCTTTCAGCAGCGATGATGCTGCAGGTTTTTTGAATATCTTCAGCCCGCCGTGCGCAAAAATCCACCTCGACGCCCTCTCGTGCCAGCCACACGCACAGCGCCTGGCCAAATCCCCCGCCTCCACCGGTAATAACAGCTCTTTTACCTCTCAGCATCTTCATTCATCCTTTTCCTGATGACTATGTGTGGATGTAGATATACATGAGAGAGTTAAGTGACATCTTTCAGTTAATGCTCTTTTTGCATGAGGAACAGAAATAAGCTGCACTGCAAATTGTTTAAGCGTGTGTCAGGGGATTAGCAACGTCCGCTTCTGGCTGTGAGTTCAACCGATGGACGCAACACACTTATTGAACCGTTCTGCGGGTGATTCATAGTCTAGCGTTTTTCTCGGCCTTTCGTTGAGCTGTCTGGCAACACTGTTAAGTCTTTGCTGGCTGTGAA
>Ga0207696_1000147_pt1 | contig 120603 bp, 100 predicted proteins | sample KBSS54metaG_FD_184403 | JGI IMG/M metagenome (GOLD analysis project Ga0207696, IMG submission 184403) | Switchgrass rhizosphere microbial communities from Kellogg Biological Station, Michigan, USA - KBS S5-4 metaG (SPAdes) (version 2) | ecosystem: Host-associated > Plants > Roots > Rhizosphere... | reverse complement strand
AACTGTCCGCCATGGGTTACAAGCACCAGTTCATCACCCTGGCCGGCATTCACAACATGTGGCACAGCATGTTCAACCTGGCGCACGACTACGCCCGCAACGACATGACTGCCTACGTGAAGCTGCAGGAGCAGGAATTCGCTGACGCCGCCAAGGGTTACACCTTCGTGGCTCACCAGCAGGAAGTGGGCACCGGCTACTTCGACGACATGACCACCGTGATTCAGGGTGGCTCGTCCTCGGTGACCGCGCTGACCGGTTCGACCGAAGAAGAACAGTTCCACTGATTCGGCTTCGCTGAGCAAACGGCCTTTGCGGATCGTATAGAGAGCTAACCGCAGAGCCGCAAAACTGACGCCCCGACTGGTTCGGGGCGTTTTTTTTGCGCGCCGATTTCCCAAACACCACCCCCCCCCCTGTGGGAGCGGGCTTGCTCGCGAAAGCGTAGTGTCAGCTTGCACATGCGCGACTGACCCACCGCCTTCGCGAGCAAGCCCGCTCCCAAAGGTTCAGCGCCGGCCGTGCGACAAAACATTGATCCAGACCAGTACTCAGGTCAGAAAAATCAGCTAAAACGGGCGCCACCGCTACTTGCAGTAACGGGCATATAAGACAACTTTCTGTTTACTGCACCGCTAAACAGTTACAAAACCCCTGCAAACGATATCAATTATCATTTAGCTGCAACTATGTTCGTTACATTCCCTACAAAACATTATTTGCATAAACCCGGCTAATGCCCGCAACGCATGGGCTGCAGGGCATTGGAGGTACGCTATGTCCTTATTCCAATAAATAATTTCGCTATAGGAATTTTACTTGCCGGGTGTTTAGCCATAAAATCAGCGCGATTGATTGCTGCGACATATCGTCACTGCCTATTTCTTTATCAAGCTCAGAGACCTTTGCTCTCTGTTAAGGATTACCAGCATGCCCGAAGCGACAGGACTCATGGCCCACAACTGGGGCTTTGCCATTTTCCTTCTGGGTGTCGTCGGCCTGTGTGCCTTCATGCTTGGCGTCTCCAGCCTCCTCGGGTCAAAAGCCTGGGGCCGCAGCAAAAACGAACCGTTCGAGTCCGGCATGCTACCTACAGGTGGCGCCCGCTTGCGGCTCTCAGCCAAATTCTATCTGGTCGCGATGCTGTTCGTGATCTTCGATATCGAAGCCCTCTTTCTCTTTGCATGGTCTGTGTCCGTCCGCGAAAGCGGCTGGACCGGATTCGTCGAAGCTCTCGTTTTCATAGCAATTCTGTTGGCAGGTCTTGTCTACCTGTTCCGAGTGGGCGCCCTTGACTGGGCTCCGGAAGCTCGTCGCAAGCGGCAGGCGAAGCTGAAACAATGAGGCTTTGGCAATGCAATACAATCTCACCAGAATCGACCCCGATGCTCCTAACGAGCAGTATCCGATCGGCGAACGGGAAACCGTTTCCGATCCGTTAGAGGATCAAGTTCACAAAAACATTTTCATGGGCAAGCTCGAAGACGTGCTGAGTGGCGCGGTCAACTGGGGGCGTAAAAACTCCCTGTGGCCGTACAACTTCGGCCTTTCGTGCTGCTACGTGGAAATGACCACCGCCTTCACGGCGCCCCACGACATCGCGCGCTTTGGCGCCGAAGTTATCCGGGCATCACCGCGTCAGGCCGACTTCATGGTTATCGCCGGTACCTGCTTCATCAAGATGGCGCCGATCATTCAGCGTCTCTACGAGCAGATGCTCGAGCCTAAGTGGGTTATCTCCATGGGTTCGTGCGCCAACTCCGGTGGCATGTACGACATCTACTCCGTGGTTCAAGGGGTGGACAAGTTCCTGCCCGTGGACGTCTACGTACCTGGCTGCCCGCCTCGTCCAGAAGCATTCCTGCAAGGCTTGATGCTGTTGCAGGAATCGATTGGACAGGAGCGTCGTCCGCTTTCCTGGGTCGTTGGCGACCAAGGCGTTTATCGCGCCGACATGCCTTCGCAAAAGGAACAGCGCCGCGAACAGCGAATCGCAGTCACCAATCTGCGCAGCCCTGACGAAGTCTGATCCAGTCTGTTTCAAAGAAACGAGAAGCTGGCTTCATTCTTTACGTTGACCGAAAGCGAAAAAATAACCATGACTACAGGCAGCGCTCTGTACATCCCGCCTTATAAGGCAGACGACCAGGATGTGGTCGTCGAATTGAACAACCGTTTTGGCGCCGAAGCGTTCACCGCTCAGTCGACCCGCACCGGCATGCCGGTGCTGTGGGTGGCGCGCGCCAGACTTGTCGAAGTCCTGACCTTCCTGCGCAACCTGCCCAAGCCGTACGTCATGCTCTATGACCTGCACGGCGTGGACGAGCGCCTGCGCACCAAGCGTCAAGGGCTGCCATCGGGCGCCGACTTCACCGTGTTCTATCACCTCATGTCGCTTGAGCGTAATAGTGACGTGATGATCAAAGTCGCCTTGTCCGAAAGCGACCTGAGCTTGCCGACCGTCACCAGCATCTGGCCGAACGCCAACTGGTACGAGCGTGAAGTCTGGGACATGTACGGCATCGACTTCAAAGGCCACCCGCACCTGTCGCGCATCATGATGCCGCCGACCTGGGAAGGTCACCCGCTGCGCAAGGACTTCCCGGCGCGCGCCACCGAATTCGATCCGTTCAGCCTCAACCTCGCCAAGCAGCAGCTTGAGGAAGAAGCTGCGCGCTTCCGTCCTGAAGACTGGGGCATGAAGCGTTCCGGGGCCAACGAGGACTACATGTTCCTCAACCTGGGCCCGAACCACCCTTCGGCTCACGGTGCGTTCCGCATCATTCTGCAACTCGATGGCGAAGAGATCGTCGACTGCGTACCAGACATCGGTTACCACCACCGTGGTGCCGAGAAGATGGCCGAGCGTCAGTCCTGGCACAGTTTCATCCCGTACACCGACCGTATCGACTACCTCGGCGGCGTGATGAACAACCTGCCGTACGTGCTCTCGGTCGAGAAGCTGGCCGGCATCAAGGTGCCGGAGAAGGTCGACGTCATCCGCATCATGATGGCCGAGTTCTTCCGGATCACCAGCCACCTGCTGTTCCTGGGGACCTACATCCAGGACGTCGGCGCCATGACCCCGGTGTTCTTCACCTTCACCGACCGCCAGAAGGCGTACACGGTGATCGAAGCCATCACCGGTTTCCGTCTGCACCCGGCCTGGTACCGCATCGGTGGCGTCGCCCACGACCTGCCGCGCGGCTGGGACAAACTGGTGAAAGACTTCGTGGAGTGGCTGCCAAAACGCCTCGACGAATACACCAAGGCTGCCCTGCAGAACAGCATCCTCAAGGGCCGGACCATCGGCGTCGCCCAGTACAACACCAAAGAAGCCCTGGAATGGGGCGTCACCGGTGCCGGCCTGCGTTCGACCGGTTGCGACTTCGACCTGCGCAAAGCGCGTCCGTACTCCGGCTACGAGAACTTCGAATTCGAAGTACCGCTGGCCGCCAACGGCGATGCCTACGATCGCTGCATGGTCCGCGTCGAGGAGATGCGCCAGAGCATCAAGATCATCGACCAGTGCATGCGCAACATGCCGGAAGGCCCGTACAAGGCGGATCACCCGCTGACCACGCCGCCGCCGAAAGAGCGCACGCTGCAGCACATCGAAACCCTGATTACGCACTTCCTGCAAGTTTCGTGGGGCCCGGTCATGCCGGCCAACGAATCCTTCCAGATGATCGAAGCGACCAAGGGCATCAACAGTTATTACCTGACGAGCGACGGCGGCACCATGAGCTACCGTACCCGGATCCGTACTCCGAGCTTCCCGCACCTGCAACAGATCCCTTCGGTGATCAAAGGCAGCATGGTCGCGGACTTGATTGCGTACCTGGGTAGTATCGACTTCGTTATGGCCGACGTGGACCGCTAAGCATGAACAGCACGCTTATCCAGACAGACCGTTTCACCTTGAGTGAAACCGAGCGCTCGGCCATCGAGCACGAGCTGCATCACTACGAAGACCCGCGCGCGGCGTCGATCGAAGCCCTGAAGATCGTTCAGAAAGAACGCGGCTGGGTGCCGGATGGCGCCCTGTACGCGATCGGCGAGATCCTCGGCATCCCGGCCAGCGACGTTGAAGGCGTGGCGACGTTCTACAGCCAGATCTTCCGTCAGCCGGTCGGCCGCCACATCATCCGCGTCTGCGACAGCATGGTCTGCTACATCGGCGGCCACGAGTCGGTGGTCAGCGAAATCCAGAACAATCTGGGCATCGGCCTGGGTCAGACCACCGCCGACGGTCGTTTCACCCTGCTGCCTGTCTGCTGCCTCGGCAACTGCGACAAGGCACCGGCGCTGATGATCGACGACGACACCTTTGGCGACGTGCAGCCTGCCGGCGTCGCCAAACTGCTCGAGGGCTACGTATGACCCTGACATCTTTCGGTCCTGCCAACCGCATCAAGCGTTCGGCCGAGACTCACCCGCTGACCTGGCGTCTGCGTGACGACGGCGAAGCCGTGTGGCTCGACGAATACCAGGCCAAGAACGGTTACGCCGCTGCGCGCAAGGCCTTCGCCGACATGGCTCAGGACGACATCGTCCAGACCGTGAAAGACGCCGGCCTCAAAGGTCGCGGCGGTGCAGGCTTCCCCACTGGCGTGAAGTGGGGCCTGATGCCCAAGGACGAATCCATCAACATCCGCTACCTGCTGTGCAACGCGGATGAAATGGAGCCGAACACCTGGAAAGACCGCATGCTGATGGAGCAACTGCCCCATCTGCTGATCGAAGGCATGTTGATCAGTGCCCGCGCACTGAAAACCTACCGTGGCTACATCTTCCTGCGTGGCGAGTACACCACCGCCGCCAAGCACCTCAACCGTGCCGTGGAAGAAGCCAAGGCTGCAGGCCTGCTGGGTAAAAACATTCTGGGCAGCGGTTTCGATTTCGAACTGTTCGTCCACACCGGCGCCGGGCGTTACATCTGCGGTGAAGAAACCGCACTGATCAACTCCCTCGAAGGCCGCCGCGCCAACCCGCGCTCCAAGCCGCCCTTCCCTGCCGCCGTCGGCGTGTGGGGCAAGCCGACCTGCGTGAACAACGTGGAAACCCTGTGCAACGTGCCGGCGATCATTGCCGACGGCGTTGACTGGTACAAATCGTTGGCCCGCGAAGGCAGCGAAGACATGGGCACCAAACTCATGGGCTTCTCCGGCAAGGTCAAGAATCCGGGTCTGTGGGAGCTGCCATTCGGCGTCACCGGTCGCGAACTGTTCGAAGACTACGCTGGTGGCATGCGCGACGGTTACAAGCTCAAGGCCTGGCAGCCAGGTGGTGCCGGTACCGGTTTCCTCCTGCCAGAACACCTCGACGCGCAAATGTATGCCGGCGGCATCGCCAAAGTGGGCACCCGGATGGGTACCGGCCTGGCCATGGCGGTGGACGACAGCGTCAACATGGTTTCCTTGCTGCGCAATATGGAGCAGTTCTTCGCTCGCGAATCCTGCGGCTTCTGCACCCCGTGCCGTGATGGCCTGCCATGGAGCGTCAAGCTCTTGATGGCCATCGAAGAAGGCCGCGGTCAGCCAGGCGACATCGAGACCCTGCTGGGTCTGGTCGGCTTCCTCGGCCCAGGCAAGACCTTCTGTGCTCACGCACCGGGTGCCGTGGAGCCGTTGGGCAGTGCCATTAAATACTTCCGTCCAGAGTTCGAAGCCGGTATCGCGCCCGCAAGCGCCGCCGTCCCGCCTCTGGCAAGGCCGATCGTAGTCGGCGCGTAAACGCTTAAAAAGGCGAAGGGTCCGTGCCCTTCGCCTTTCGTCCGATGACGCCTTTCGGGGCTGACTGGATTCGGACGGATAACAAGATTCCATTAGCCACGCCCGCTGACACCGGGCCAACGAAGACCTTTGAACCATGGCCACTATCCACGTAGACGGCAAAGCGCTCGAAGTCGACGGGGCAGACAACCTGTTACAGGCATGTCTGTCGCTGGGCCTCGACATCCCTTATTTCTGCTGGCACCCCGCGCTTGGTAGCGTCGGGGCCTGCCGCCAGTGCGCGGTCAAGCAGTACACCGACGAGAACGACACCCGTGGTCGCATCGTCATGTCCTGCATGACCCCTGCCACCGACAACACCTGGATCTCCATCGACGATGAAGAATCCAAGGCGTTCCGCGCCAGTGTTGTCGAATGGCTGATGACCAACCACCCGCACGACTGCCCTGTGTGCGAAGAAGGCGGTCACTGCCACCTGCAAGACATGACGGTGATGACCGGCCACAACGAGCGCCGTTATCGCTTCACCAAACGCACCCACCAGAACCAGCAACTGGGCCCGTTCATTTCCCACGAAATGAACCGCTGCATCGCTTGCTACCGCTGCGTGCGTTTCTACAAGGACTACGCCGGCGGCACCGACCTCGGTGTATTCGGCGCCCACGACAACGTGTACTTCGGTCGCGTTGAAGACGGCACCCTCGAAAGCGAGTTCTCCGGCAACCTCACCGAGGTCTGCCCGACCGGTGTGTTCACCGACAAGACTCACTCCGAGCGCTACAACCGCAAGTGGGACATGCAGTTCTCGCCGAGCATCTGCCATGGCTGCTCCAGCGGTTGCAACATCTCCCCAGGCGAGCGTTACGGCGAACTGCGTCGCATCGAAAACCGTTTCAACGGTTCGGTGAACCAGTACTTCCTGTGCGACCGTGGCCGTTTCGGTTATGGCTACGTCAACCGCACCGACCGTCCACGTCAGCCAATGCTGGCCGACGGCACCAAGCTGGGCCTGGATCAGGCGCTGGACAAGGCGGCCGATCTGCTGCGCGGTCGCAACATCGTCGGTATCGGTTCGCCGCGTGCCAGCCTCGAAAGCAACTACGCGTTGCGTGAACTGGTCGGCGCCGAGCACTTCTACTCCGGTATCGAGGCCTCCGAACTGGAGCGCATCCGTCTGGTTCTGCAAGTGCTCAAAGACAGCCCGCTGCCAGTGCCGAACATGCGCGACATCGAAGACCACGACGCCGTGTTCGTCCTCGGTGAAGACCTGACCCAGACCGCCGCCCGTATGGCGCTGTCCCTGCGTCAGTCGGTCAAGGGCAAAGCTGAAGACATGGCCGAAGCCATGCGCGTTCAGCCGTGGCTCGACGCCGCGGTGAAGAACATCGGTCAGCACGAACTGAACCCGCTGTTCATCGCCAGCCTGGCGGAAACCAAGCTCGACGACATCGCCGAAGAGTGCGTTCACGCCGCTCCGGACGATCTGGCGCGCATCGGCTTCGCTGTGGCCCACGCACTGGATGCCAGCGCACCGGCCGTTGAAGGTCTGGATGCTGAAGCACTGGAACTGGCCAAGCGCATTGCCGACGCCCTGCTCGCGGCCAAACGTCCGCTGATCATCGCCGGTACGTCGCTGGGTTCCAAAGCCTTGATCGAAGCGGCGGCGAACATCGCCAAAGCCCTGAAGCTGCGCGAGAAGAACGGTTCGATCAGCCTGATCGTGCCGGAAGCCAACAGCCTTGGCCTGGCCATGCTCGGTGGCGAATCGGTCGACGCGGCGCTGCAAGCCGTGATCGACGGCAAGGCCGACGCCATCGTCGTGCTGGAAAACGATCTGTACACCCGCACCTCGAAAGCCAAGGTCGATGCCGCGCTGAACGCTGCGAAAGTAGTGATCGTTGCCGACCACCAGAAAACCGCCACCACCGACCGCGCGCAACTGGTGCTGCCAGCGGCGAGCTTCGCTGAAGGCGACGGTACGCTGGTCAGCCAGGAAGGCCGCGCCCAGCGCTTCTTCCAGGTTTTCGATCCGCAATACATGGATGCGAGCATCCTGGTTCATGAAGGCTGGCGCTGGCTGCACGCCCTGCGCTCGACCCTGCTGAACCAGCCGATCGACTGGACGCAACTCGACCACGTCACCGCTGCCGTGGCTTCGAGCACCGAGCAACTGGCGCGTATCGTCGACGCCGCGCCGTCTGCCGCGTTCCGCATCAAGGGTCTGAAACTGGCGCGTGAGCCGCTGCGTTATTCCGGTCGCACCGCGATGCGCGCCGACATCAGCGTTCACGAACCGCGCACCCCGCAAGACAAAGACACCGCGTTCGCCTTCTCCATGGAAGGTTACTCGGGCTCGGCCGAACCGCGTCAGCAGGTACCGTTTGCCTGGTCGCCGGGCTGGAACTCGCCGCAAGCCTGGAACAAGTTCCAGGACGAAGTCGGCGGTCACCTGCGTGCTGGCGACCCGGGCACCCGCCTGATCGAAAGCACCGGTGATTCGCTGAACTGGTTCGCTGCCGCTCCGCGCGCATTCAACCCGGCGCCGGGCACCTGGCAGGCCGTGCCGTTCTACCACCTGTTCGGCAGCGACGAAAACTCGTCGAAAGCCGCTCCGGTGCAGGAACGCATCCCAGCTCCGTACGTGGCGCTGGCCAAATCCGAAGCGGATCGCCTGGGCGTCAACGACGGTGCTCTGCTGAGCCTGAATGTGGCCGGCCAGACCCTGCGTCTGCCGCTGCGCATCAATGAAGAACTGGGCGCGGGTCTGGTGGCCTTGCCTGCGGGCATCGCCGGCATTCCACCGGCATTCGCCGGCCTGTCCGTCGACGGTCTGCAGGAGGCAGCGCAATGACCTGGTTCACCCCTGAAGTGATCGATGTGATCCTGACGGTCATCAAAGCCATCGTGATTCTGCTGGCCGTTGTGGTCGCGGGCGCGTTGCTCAGCTTTGTCGAACGTCGCCTGCTGGGCTGGTGGCAGGATCGTTACGGCCCGAACCGCGTTGGCCCGTTCGGCATGTTCCAGATCGCCGCCGACATGCTGAAGATGTTCTTCAAGGAAGACTGGACCCCGCCGTTTGCCGACAAGGTGATCTTCACCCTGGCACCGGTGGTCGCCATGTCCGCCCTGCTGATCGCGTTTGCGATCATCCCGATCACCCCGACCTGGGGCGTCGCGGATCTGAACATCGGCCTGCTGTTCTTCTTCGCCATGGCTGGTCTGTCGGTCTACGCGGTGCTGTTCGCCGGCTGGTCGAGTAACAACAAGTTCGCCCTGCTCGGCAGCTTGCGTGCCTCGGCGCAGACCGTGTCCTACGAAGTGTTCATGGGCCTGGCCCTGATGGGCATCGTGGTGCAGGTCGGCTCGTTCAACATGCGCGACATCGTCGAGTACCAGGCGCAGAACCTGTGGTTCATCATTCCGCAGTTCTTCGGCTTCTGTACCTTCTTCATCGCTGGCGTCGCCGTGACTCACCGTCACCCGTTCGACCAGCCGGAAGCGGAACAGGAACTGGCAGACGGTTACCACATTGAATACGCCGGTATGAAATGGGGCATGTTCTTCGTCGGTGAATACATCGGCATCATCCTGATCTCGGCGCTGCTGGTCACCCTGTTCTTCGGTGGCTGGCACGGTCCGTTCGGCATCCTGCCGCAACTGTCCTTCGTCTGGTTCGCACTGAAGACCGCGTTCTTCATCATGCTGTTCATCCTGCTGCGCGCTTCCATTCCGCGTCCGCGTTATGACCAGGTGATGGATTTCAGCTGGAAATTCTGCCTGCCACTGACCCTGATCAATTTGCTGATAACCGCTGCGGTTGTGTTGTGGAACACACCTGCGGTTGCGGTTCAGTGAGGATTTGACCCATGTTCAAATATATTGGCGACATCGTTAAGGGTACCGGTACCCAGTTGCGCAGCCTGGTCATGGTCTTCGGCCATGGCTTCCGCAAGCGCGACACCCTGCAATACCCGGAAGAGCCGGTCTACCTGCCACCACGCTACCGTGGTCGCATCGTCCTGACCCGTGACCCCGATGGCGAAGAGCGTTGCGTAGCCTGCAACCTGTGCGCCGTGGCTTGCCCGGTAGGTTGCATCTCGCTGCAGAAAGCTGAAACCGAAGACGGTCGCTGGTACCCGGACTTCTTCCGTATCAACTTCTCGCGCTGCATTTTCTGCGGTCTCTGCGAGGAAGCCTGTCCGACCACCGCAATCCAGCTGACTCCGGATTTCGAGATGGCCGAGTTCAAACGTCAGGACCTGGTGTACGAGAAAGAAGATCTTTTGATCTCCGGCCCCGGCAAAAACCCTGATTACAACTTCTATCGTGTTGCAGGTATGGCAATCGCTGGCAAGCCGAAAGGCTCTGCGCAGAACGAAGCCGAACCGATCAACGTGAAGAGCTTGCTGCCTTAAGGAAGAACGATGGAATTCGCTTTCTATTTCGCATCGGGTATCGCGGTTGTGTCCACGCTACGTGTGGTCACCAACACCAACCCTGTGCACGCCCTGCTCTACCTGATCATCTCGTTGATCGCCGTGGCCATGACCTTCTTCGCCCTCGGCGCGCCGTTCGCCGGCGTGCTGGAAGTGATCGCCTACGCCGGCGCCATCATGGTGCTGTTCGTGTTCGTGGTGATGATGCTGAACCTGGGTCCCGCCTCGGTTCAGCAGGAACGCACCTGGCTCAAGCCCGGCATCTGGGCGGGGCCGGTGATTCTCGCCGCCCTGCTGCTGGCCGAACTGCTGTATGTGCTGTTCGCTCACCAGAGCGGTCAGGCCATCGGCCACACCACCGTCGATGCAAAAGCCGTGGGCGTCAGCCTGTTCGGTCCGTATCTGCTGGTGGTCGAACTCGCCTCGATGCTGCTGCTCGCCGCAGCCGTCACGGCGTTCCATTTGGGCCGTAACGAGGCGAAGGAGTAAGACATGCCTGCTATCCCTCTCGAACATGGATTGGCCGTTGCCGGGATCCTGTTCTGCCTTGGTCTGGTCGGCCTGATGGTCCGCCGCAACATTTTGTTCGTGTTGATGAGTCTGGAAGTGATGATGAACGCCTCTGCCCTGGCCTTCATCGTTGCGGGCGCCCGCTGGGCGCAACCGGATGGACAGATCATGTTCATCCTGGTGATCAGCCTGGCAGCCGCCGAGGCCAGTATTGGTCTGGCGATCCTGCTGCAACTGTATCGCCGCTTCCACACGCTCGATATCGACGCTGCCAGTGAGATGCGCGGATGAACCTAATCTTTCTGACTTTTGTATTCCCTCTGATCGGTTTCCTGCTGCTGTCGTTCTCCCGTGGACGCTGGTCGGAAAACCTCTCGGCGCTGATCGGCGTGGGTTCCATCGGCCTGTCGGCGATTGTCGCCGCCTACGTCATCTGGCAATTCAACGTCGCGCCGCCCGAGGGCGGCCACTACACCCTGGTGCTGTGGAAGTGGATGGCGGTCGAAGGCTTCAAGCCTGACTTCGCCCTCTACATCGATGGCCTGTCGATCACCATGCTCGGCGTGGTGGTGGGCGTAGGCTTCTTGATCCACCTGTTCGCGTCCTGGTACATGCGCGGCGAAGCGGGTTACTCGCGCTTCTTCTCGTACACCAACCTGTTTATCGCCAGCATGCTGTTCCTGGTACTCGGCGATAACCTGTTATTCCTGTACTTCGGCTGGGAAGGCGTGGGCCTGTGCTCGTACCTGTTGATCGGTTTCTACTACAGCAACCGCAACAACGGTAACGCCGCACTCAAGGCCTTCATCGTGACCCGGATCGGCGACGTGTTCATGGCCATCGGCCTGTTCATCCTGTTCCAGCAAGTGGGCACGCTGAACATCCAGGAACTGCTGGTGCTGGCACCGCAGAAATTCCAGGTCGGCGACTTCTGGATCACCCTGGCGACCCTGATGCTGCTGGGTGGTGCGGTCGGTAAATCGGCGCAACTGCCACTGCAAACCTGGCTCGCGGACGCGATGGCCGGTCCGACCCCGGTGTCGGCACTGATCCACGCTGCAACCATGGTGACCGCCGGTGTCTACCTGATTGCCCGTACCCACGGCCTGTTCACCCTGGCGCCGGAAATCCTGCACCTGGTCGGCATCGTTGGTGGTGTGACTCTGGTACTGGCCGGTTTCGCCGCACTGGTACAAACCGACATCAAACGTATCCTCGCCTACTCGACCATGAGCCAGATCGGCTACATGTTCCTGGCGCTGGGCGTTGGTGCCTGGGATGGCGCGATTTTCCACCTGATGACCCACGCCTTCTTCAAGGCCCTGCTGTTCCTTGCTTCCGGTGCGGTGATCGTTGCCTGCCACCACGAGCAGAACATCTTCAAGATGGGCGGTCTGTGGAAAAAACTGCCACTGGCCTACGCCAGCTTCATCGTCGGTGGTGCTGCACTGGCCGCCCTGCCACTGGTCACCGCAGGCTTCTACTCCAAGGACGAAATCCTTTGGGAAGCGTTCGCCAGCGGCAACCACGGTCTGCTTTACGCAGGTCTGGTCGGCGCGTTCATGACTTCGCTGTACACCTTCCGCCTGATCTTCATCACGTTCCACGGTGAAGCCAAGACTGAAGCCCACGCCGGTCACGGCATCTCGCACTGGCTGCCACTGTCGGTGCTGATCGTGCTGTCGACTTTCGTCGGCGCCATGATCGTCCCACCGCTGCACGGCGTACTGCCGGAAAGCGTTGGCCATGCCGGTGGCGAAGCCAAGCACAGTCTGGAAATCGCCTCGGGCGCCATCGCCCTGGCCGGTATCCTGCTGGCGGCCCTGCTGTTCCTCGGCAAGCGTCGCTTCGTGACGGCAATCGCCAACAGCGGCATCGGCCGTTTCCTTTCGGCCTGGTGGTTCGCTGCCTGGGGCTTCGACTGGATCTACGACAAACTGTTCGTCAAGCCGTACCTTGCGATCAGCCATGTACTGCGCAGAGACCCGCTCGACCAGACCATCGGTCTGATCCCGCGTATGGCCAAAGGCGGTCACACCGCCCTGAGCCGCACCGAGACCGGTCAACTGCGTTGGTATGCCGCCTCGATGGCTGCTGGTGCCGTGCTGGTAATCGGCGCCATCGTGCTGGTAGCGGTCTGATATGAACCTTGCGAATTTGCGAAAGGAAACGAGCCCGTCATGATTCTGCCTTGGCTAATCCTGATCCCCTTCATCGGCGGCCTGCTGTGCTGGATGGGTGAGCGCTTCGGCGCTACCCTCCCCCGCTGGATTGCGCTGTTGACCATGACCCTGGAACTCGCCCTCGGCCTCTGGCTGTGGGCCCACGGTGACTATTCATTTGCTCCGGCGCCTGGCGCCGATCCGACCTGGGCGCTCGAGTTCAAGCACGTCTGGATCCAGCGTTTCGGCATCAACGTGCATCTGGCCCTCGACGGCCTGTCGCTGTTGATGATCCTGCTGACCGGTCTGCTGGGTATCCTCTCGGTACTCTGCTCGTGGAAAGAGATTCAACGTCACGTTGGCTTCTTCCACCTGAACCTGATGTGGATCCTGGGCGGCGTTGTCGGCGTGTTCCTCGCCCTCGACCTGTTCATGTTCTTCTTCTTCTGGGAAATGATGCTGGTGCCGATGTACTTCCTCATCGCGCTCTGGGGTCACAGTTCTTCGGACGGCAAGAAAACCCGGATCTACGCGGCGACCAAGTTCTTCATCTTCACTCAGGCTTCCGGCCTGATCATGCTGGTGGCGATCCTCGGTCTGGTGCTGGTCAACTTCAACAACACTGGCGTGATTACCTTCAACTACGCCGACCTGTTGAAGACCAAGATGTCGATGACCACCGAGTACATTCTGATGCTCGGCTTCTTCATCGCCTTCGCGGTCAAGCTGCCAGTTGTACCGTTCCACTCGTGGCTGCCTGATGCCCACGCCCAGGCGCCGACTGCAGGTTCCGTCGACCTCGCCGGTATCCTGCTGAAAACCGCTGCTTACGGTCTGCTGCGTTTCGCCCTGCCGCTGTTCCCGAATGCTTCGGCCGAATTCGCGCCGATCGCCATGACCCTCGGTCTGATCGGGATCTTCTACGGTGCGTTCCTCGCGTTCGCGCAAACCGACATCAAGCGTCTGATCGCCTTCTCGTCCGTTTCCCACATGGGCTTCGTGTTGATCGGCATCTACTCCGGCAGCCAACTGGCGCTGCAGGGCGCCGTGATCCAGATGCTGGCGCACGGTCTGTCGGCCGCGGCCCTGTTTATCCTCAGCGGCCAACTGTACGAGCGTCTGCACACCCGTGACATGCGTGAAATGGGCGGTCTGTGGTCGCGTATCGCTTACCTGCCGGCGATCAGCCTGTTCTTTGCCGCCGCCTCGCTGGGCTTGCCGGGTACCGGTAACTTCGTCGGCGAGTTCCTGATCCTGATCGGTACGTTCGCCAGTGCGCCATGGATCACCGCGATTGCCACCTCCGGTCTGGTGTTCGGTTCGGTCTACTCGCTGATCATGATCCACCGTGCCTACTTCGGTCCGTCGAAATCGGATTCGATCCTGCACGGCATGGACGGTCGCGAACTGACCATGGTGCTGGGCCTTGCGGCGCTGCTGATTTACCTCGGCGTCTACCCGCAACCGTTCCTCGACACTTCCGCCGCCACGATGCATGGCGTGCAGCAGTGGCTCGGCACCGCCTTCACTCAACTCGCTTCGGCCCGGTAAGAGCGCTATGGAATTCACGATTCAACACTTTATTGCGCTAGCGCCACTGTTGATCACCAGCCTCACCATTATCGTGGTGATGCTGGCAATCGCCTGGCGCCGCAACCACTCGCAGACCTTCCTGATCTCGGTCGCCGGTCTGAACCTGGCCCTGCTGTCGATCCTGCCAGCCCTGAAAGTCGCGCCTCTGGCCGTGACCCCGTTGCTGCAAGTCGACACCTTCGCCTGCCTGTACATGGCGCTGATCCTGGTCGCCACCCTCGCCTGTGTAACCCTCGCCCACGCCTACCTCGGCGATGGCGGTTCGGGTTACCCGGGCAACCGTGAAGAACTGTACCTGCTGATCCTGATGGCCGCCGCCGGTGGTCTGGTTCTGGTCAGCGCGCAGCACCTGGCCGGTTTGTTCATCGGTCTGGAACTGCTGTCGGTGCCGGTCTACGGTCTGGTGGCTTATGCCTTCTTCAACAAGCGTTCGCTGGAAGCCGGCATCAAGTACATGGTGCTGTCGGCCGCCGGTTCCGCGTTCCTGTTGTTCGGTATGGCCCTGCTCTACGCTGACGCCGGCACCCTGAGCTTCGTCGGTATCGGTCAGGCCCTGGCTACCACCAACCTGCCGAGCTCGCTGGCTCAATTGGGTCTGGGCATGATGCTGATCGGTCTGGCGTTCAAGCTGTCGCTGGTACCGTTCCACCTGTGGACCCCGGACGTGTACGAAGGTGCTCCGGCGCCGGTCGCCGCGTTCCTCGCCACGGCGTCGAAGGTTGCCGTGTTTGCGGTGATGGTGCGTCTGTTCCAGATCTCCCCTGCCGCGAGCAGTGGCGTGCTGAGCGACGTACTGAGCGTGATCGCCGTCGCCTCGATCCTGTTCGGTAACCTGCTGGCTCTGACCCAGAGCAACCTCAAGCGTCTGCTCGGTTACTCGTCCATTGCGCACTTCGGCTACCTGCTGATTGCCCTGGTGGCGAGCAAGGGTCTGGCGGTGGAAGCCATCGGCGTGTATCTGGTCACCTACGTGATCACCAGCCTTGGCGCCTTCGGCGTGATCACCCTGATGTCCTCGCCGTACAATGGCCGTGACGCCGACGCGCTGTACGAGTACCGCGGCCTGTTCTGGCGCCGTCCGTACCTGACCGCGGTACTGACCGTGATGATGCTGTCGCTGGCCGGTATCCCGCTGACTGCCGGCTTCATCGGCAAGTTCTACATCATCGCCACCGGTGTCGAGTCGCATCAATGGTGGCTGGTCGGTTCGCTGGTACTGGGCAGCGCCATCGGCGTGTTCTACTACCTGCGTGTGATGGTCACCCTGTACCTGATCGAACCGAACCTGCGCCGCCACGACGCCCAGCTGCACTGGGAACAGAAGGCAGGCGGCGTAATGCTGCTGGCCATCGCCGTGGTCGCGTTCTTCCTCGGTGTGTACCCGCAGCCATTGCTGACTCTGGTTCAGCAGGCGGGTCTGGCGGGCTGATATTCGGCTGGCTGGAAACGGAAACGGCACCTTCGGGTGCCGTTTTTGTTTTAAGGATTCTATGTAGCAACAAATAACCTGTGGCGAGGGAGCTTGCTCCCTCGCCACAATGGCATCACAGTTTCTTCACCATCGGTACACACGCCAGTTGCAGACCCGAAGGTGATTGATAAACCGCGCTCTCCTCCCCGACGTAACCGCAGCGCCGGTAAAAATCGGCAGCGTTCAACGTTGCGTCCAGACACACCTCGGTCAGCCCGAGATCCCGCGCCAAATCTTCGAGAAAGTACAGAACACGCTTGCCCAGCCCACGCTGCATGAAATCCGGGCGAATGAAGATCGCGCCGATTTCACGGTAATCCAGATCGAGCATGCCGGTCGCTACGGCTTCACCCTCGATGCAGCCCAGATAGAAATGTCTCTCCATCAGCGTGTCGTAGCCGTCTTCGGCCGCTCCTTTGGTCCAATCGAGCATTTGCTGCTGGCTGTAGGCACCGATGCATTGGTGCCGGATGGCCAGTCGCCGAATGTCGAATGCGATCTGCGCATCGTCCGGGGTCGCTCTTCTGATGTCGAACATTTCTCTCTCCATGAGGTATGTGCGGACGGGGCATGAAAAAGCCCCGTCCATTGCTGGCGGGGCTTTGGGTAACACGTCAAATGACAAACACGTATGACCTCATGGCCCGCCGGAAGCGGTCATGGAGAAGCACATCATGTTCATTCGAAGTTGGACAGTCATGGGGCGATAGTGCTGCGGATTGTTCCGACACGTCAATTGCTAAGCCTCCTCTCTACTCAATCGAACGTTCTCACCACACTCGTCGATTCGTCCTACAGGTGTTTTTACGACTGGCGTCTACCGTTGAAAAAGGGACGAAAAGCAAGGCCAGGAAGCCTTGACCGATTCGATTATCGAGACAACACTATACGTAGGTAACGTACAGAACATGGATGCTCTATTTATCGAATTACCTGTATTTCAGAAGCACCGAGACGACTATCTGGATGACGATCTGTTTCGCAGCTTTCAATTGGAGTTGCTGAAAAATCCGGAAGCGGGCGATCTCATCGAGGACACAGGCGGGCTTCGTAAAATTCGCTTTAGCGACCAACGAAGAGGGAAAGGCAAGCGCAGCGGATTACGAGTGATTTATTACTGGTGGTCAGGCTTCGATCAGTTCTGGCTCTTTACCGTCTACAACAAAAACGAGCAGGACGATTTGACGCCTGCCCAGAAAAAACTTTTCAGAAAAACACTGGATAGAGAACTCAACGCGAGAAGCCACTATGAAACGTGACATTTTTTCCGAACTGATGGATGGACTGGAAGCACTGGCCGATGAACGCCAAGGCAAAATCACCTTGCGTACCCACAAGGTTCAGCTGCCAAAACTGATGCCGATCACTGCTGAGGAAGTGGTAGCCATCCGTCAGCAACTTAATCTCTCTCGGTCAGTATTCGCGATGTATCTACGCACCAACACGCGAACGCTCGAAAACTGGGAGCAAGGACGAGCAACGCCCAATGCTCAGGCCACAACCCTGATCCGTCTGGTCGAGCGTTTTCCACAGACAATCGAACAACTCGCAGCCCTGACCTGATAGAGGGTTTTCATTCCAGCCACATGACGAAATTGTAATTCCCCCATCACCTTGGCGTTATCCGCAGCTTGCAACGATGTGACCCGGCGACCAATGCCGGCGGGCCTTTGCCCGTCGAACAATAAAACCACGCCGACGCACGTTCCCGTTCTGCCGAACCCAAGGAGTGTTTGATGGTTAACAATACAAAAATGTCGATGGCCGCTTTAGCGGTGGTGGTCGGCACCGGGCCGTCCATGGTGTTTGCAGAAGACAAGCCTGAGGGCTTTGTCGAGGGCAGCAGCCTGACGGTGCTCAATCGCAACTTCTACTTCAATCGTGATCATCGCAACGGCCAGTCCAGCCCCACCGGCAACGGTTACTCCGAAGCCTGGGCGCATGCCGTGATCAGCAAGTTCGAATCCGGTTTCACCCAAGGCACCGTCGGGGTTGGAGTCGATGCGTTTGCGATGATCGGTCTGAAGCTCGATACCGGAGACGGGCGCGACGGCGGGCGCAGTTCGTTCGATGTGTTGCCGGTCAACAGCGACGGCGAAGCACGGGACGAATACACCAAGGTCGGTGGCGCTGCGAAAATTCGGGCGTTCGATACGGTGGTCAAGGTTGGCGATGTGTTCCCGGCCAATCCGGTGGTCGCGGCGGGTGACTCGCGCTTGCTGCCGGAAAGCTTTCGCGGGGTGACGGCGAGCAACACCAGCATTGAAGGTCTGTCGGTGCAGGGCGGTCGTTTGCATGCGATGAGCCAACCGGTGTCCAGCGACATGCGCGAAAATTTCGCCACGTTCTACGCAGGCCCGGTCAACTCGCCGTGGATCGCTTATGGCGGTGGTGATTATGTGCTGAACAAGAACCTTAGTCTCAGCCTGTATTCCAGTCGCCTCAAGGATGCCTGGAACCAGTATTACGCCGGCACCGCATGGACCTACCCACTGTCGGATGACCTGTCGCTGTTCGGCGGCTTGAACTATTACAAGGCAGTCGACGAAGGCAAACAACTGCTCGGCGAATTCGACAACAACATCTGGAGCGGCCGCGTCGGCGTGAAACTCGGCGCGCACTCCGTCGCCCTCTCCCACCAGCGCAACAACGGCAACGACGACTTCGATTACCTGCGCCAGTCCGACTCGATCTTCCTCGACAACTCGATCCAGTACAGCGACTTCAACTCGCCGAAGGAGCGTTCGTGGATGGTGCGTTATGACCTCGACATGAGCACCTACGGCGTACCCGGTCTGTCGTTCATGACCCGTTACGCACGTGGCACCGACGCCGACTATTCCGACGCCAACGCCGTGTACATGCGCCGCGATGCCGAAGGCAATCCGCTTACCGACCAGAAGCGCTGGGAGCGCGACATCGAAGTCAAATACGTGGTGCAGAGCGGTTCGATGAAAGACCTGTCACTGCGTTTGCGCCAGGCCACCACCCGTGCCACGGCGTTCGAGTCGGACCTGGATGAAGTGCGGGTGATCGTCGAATACCCGCTGGCGATTCTCTGAGTTTCCCCGAGCAATACCATTCACCTTTAGAAGCTCCTTGCTCCTTTGGTCAGAGGTGAATTTTTTGGCGCCCTTCGGGGCGCCTTTTTTATGCCTTTCCGAAATCACGCCGCAGAAAACTGTGGGAGCGGGCTTGCTCGCGAAGGGGCCATGTCAGTCAACATCAGTGCTGAATGACACACCGCTTTCGCGAGCAAGCCCGCTCCCACAGGGTTATGCGCTGGCTTCGACGTTATCCAGTGCCTTGCTCACCGCCAATTCGCCAAGCATGACCACCTGCGCAATCCTCAGCAGCGCATTGCGACCCGGGTTTGAAATACAAAACGTCTGGCTCATCAGCCACCGCTATTGCGGCACACGCCTGCCACGCTGTACTTGAGCGTATTGAGCTGCCCTTGCGAGTCTTCGTAAGTCATGGCCGTCGGCACCACCGAGCAAGCCGGCTGCGGCTTCACCACGCTGACGATTTTCACCACGTCGAGCTTCATGCCGTATTCGTATTCCTTGACCACCGGTGCCGCTTTGCCCTGCTCGGCGGCGTATTGCTCCATGGCTTTGGCGTTGGCGCTGAAAGCACGTTCGAAAGTGCGATCGCCGCCGCCTTCAGCCAGTACATTTACCGACATCGCCATGACGCCGGCGAAGGTCATCCATTTGATCAACTGCATGTTTACTCCTCCGTAAAAAAACCCGGCATCGACACACGACAACGGGTTTGTTCCAGTACGCCGGGCTTACAAGTCTTTGGTGTTGGCGTCTTTCTTCTCGTTGACGACGACCGGGTCGCGGGCCTGTTCCTTGGCCACGAACAGCCCCACGGCGCGATCATTGGCGGTCATCATCCGGTCGAACGTGCGGTCACCACCGCCTTCGGCCATGGCCAGGGACGACAGCATCAGGGCGGTTGCGAAGGTGCTGAGCTGGACGAATTTCATGGTTGATTCCTCGTTTAAGTAACTGACGGGATCAAAGTAACAAGGCGCACCTTTCGTGACGGTGGCGGGGGAATTACATATCCGTTATCTGCCGGATCAGTGCACGGAACCCGTGTGGGAGCGGGCTTGCTCGCGAAAGCGGTGTGTCATCCAACATTGATGTCGACTGACACGGCCTCTTCGCGAGCAAGCCCGCTCCCACAAGGGATCACCTATTCAGACGGTACGGTGTCCTCATCCCGGCGATGGGCGATCTGGTACAGCGCGGGCAAGATCAGCAACGTGAGGATCGTCGAGGACAGAATCCCGCCGATCACCACCGTCGCCAGTGGCCGCTGCACTTCGGCACCGGTGCCGGTTGCCAGCGCCATCGGAATAAACCCCAGCGACGCCACCAGCGCGGTCATCAACACCGGCCGCAAGCGCGTCAGCGCGCCGACGTTGATTGCCTCCGCCAGCGACCTTCCTTCCTCGCGCAAATTGCGAATAAACGCGATCATCACCAACCCGTTGAGCACCGCTACCCCGGACAGCGCGATAAACCCCACGCCTGCGGAAATCGACAACGGAATATCCCGCAGCCACAGCGCCATCACCCCACCTGTCAGCGCAAACGGAATCCCGGTAAACACCAGCAAGCCGTCCTTCAGATTGTTGAACATCATGAACAGCAAGCCGAACACCAGCAGCAACGCCACCGGCACCACGATCTGCAAGCGCTTGGCCGCCGATTGCAGTTGTTCGAACTGCCCGCCCCAACTGGTCCAGTAACCGGCAGGCACCTGCACCTCACGCTCGATCAGCGCACCCGCCTCGCTGACGAACGAGCCGATATCCCGACCGCGCACGTTGGCGCTGACGATCACCAGACGCTTGCCGTTTTCGCGGCTGACCTGGTTCGGCCCGAGCACCAGATCGAGGCTGGCGACGTCTTTCAGCGCGATAAACCCGATCTGATTCGCCGCACCGCTCAGCGCCGGCACCGGAATCAGCAACGCCGACAAGCCGTCGATGTCCTTGCGCATGGCGTCGGACAAACGCACCACCATGTCGAAACGCCGATCGCCCTCGTACAAGGTGCCGGCCTGACGCCCGCCCACTGCCACAGCGATGGTGTCCTGCACATCACCGACGTTGAGCCCGTAACGCGCCGCCTTGTCGCGGTCGATGTTGATGGTCAGCACCGGCAACCCGGTGGTCTGCTCGACTTTCACTTCAGAGGCGCCGTTGACCTTTTGCATCGCCGCCGCGATCTTCGCTGCCGTGGCGTTGAGCACGTCCATGTCATCGCCGAACACCTTCACCGCGACATCGCTGCGCACACCGGAGATCAGTTCGTTGAAGCGCAACTGGATTGGCTGCGACAGTTCATAGTTGCTGCCCGGCAACGTCGCGGCGGCTTGTTGCAACTCGGCCATCAGGGTTTCGCGGGACTTTTTCGGGTCTGGCCATTGGTCCTTCGGTTTGAGCATCACGTAGCTGTCGGAGATGTTCGGCGGCATCGGGTCGGAAGCGATTTCCGCCGTACCGGTGCGGGCGAACACCCGTTCAACCTCCGGCACTTTGGCCAGGATCAGCGTTTCCAGGCGCTGCTGCATATCCACCGATTGCGTCAGGCTGGTGCCCGGCACGCGCAGCGCTTGCAGGGCGAAATCGCCTTCACTGAGGCTCGGCACAAACTCGCTGCCCATGCGGCTGGTGAGCACGCCGCTGAGCACGATCACCGCCAACGCCGCGCCCACGGCCACCGCGCGATGGGCCATAACCCAGGCCAACGCCGGCGCATACACCCGACGGGCGCCGCGCATCACCACGCCCTCTTCTTCCTTGACCTTGCCGGTGACGAACAGCGCAATCGCTGCCGGCACAAAGGTCACCGACAGCAGCATCGCACCGAGCAACGCGATGACCACGGTGAACGCCATCGGGTGGAACATTTTCCCTTCGACGCCGCTCAACGCGAAGATCGGCAGGTACACCACCATGATGATCAACTGGCCGAAAATCAGCGGGCGCCGCGCCTCTTTCGCCGCGGCGAAGACTTCCTTGAAACGCTCGGCACGGGTCAGCAAGCGGCCGTGATGCTGCTGCGCATGCGCCAGACGACGCAGGGTGTTTTCGACGATCACCACCGCGCCGTCGACGATGATGCCGAAGTCCAGCGCGCCGAGGCTCATCAGGTTGGCGCTGACCTTGTTGCTGAACATGCCGGTGAAGGTGAACAGCATTGACAGCGGAATCACCATCGCCGTAATCAGCGCGGCGCGGATGTTGCCGAGGAACAGGAACAGAATCGCGATCACCAGAATCGCGCCTTCGATCAGGTTCTTTTTCACCGTGGCGATGGCTTTGTCGACCAGGTGCGTGCGGTCGTACACCGGCACCGCGATCACGCCTTGCGGCAGGGATTTATTGATCTGTTCCAGCTTGCTGGCCACCGCTTGCGAAACGGTGCGGCTGTTCTCGCCGATCAACATGAACACCGTACCCAGCACCACTTCGCGACCGTTTTCGGTGGCTGCACCGCTGCGCAACTCACGGCCGATTTCCACCGTGGCGACATTCTTCACCCGGATCGGCGTGCCATCGACATTGGCCATAACGATGTTGGCGATATCCTCGGTGCTCGCCACTTGCCCCGGCGCGCGGATCAGCAACTGCTCGCCGCTGCGCTCGATGTACCCGGCGCCGACGTTGGCGTTGTTGCGCTCCAGCGCGGTGATCAGATCGGTGAGGGTGAGCTTGTACGCGGCGAGGCGTTTCGGATCGGGCGCGATCTGGTATTCCTTGGCAAACCCACCGATGGTGTTGATCTCGGCAACACCCGGCACGTTGCGCAATTGCGGCTTGATGATCCAGTCCTGAATCACCCGCAGATCGGTCGGCGTGTAGGCTGTGCCGTCGTCCTTCAACGCGCCCTCCTGCGCCTCGACCGTCCACAGAAAGATTTCACCGAGGCCGGTGGAGATCGGTCCCATCACCGCTTCGGCGCCTTCGGGCAATTGCTCCTTGGCAATCTGCAGACGCTCGTTGACCAGTTGGCGGGCGAAGAACAGGTCGGTGCCGTCCTTGAAGATTACCGTGACCTGCGACAGCCCGGAGCGCGACAGCGAGCGGGTCTGCTCCAGCGCCGGCAAACCGGCCATCGCGGTTTCAATCGGGAAAGTGATGCGCTGCTCGGTTTCCAGCGGTGAGAACCCGGCGGCGCCGGTGTTGATCTGCACCTGGACGTTGGTGATGTCGGGCACGGCGTCGATCGGCAGTTTCTGATAACTGGCGATGCCGAGGCCGGCCATGAGCAGAACGGCGAGCAGCACGATGATGCGCTGCTCGATGGCAAACTGGATCAGGCGTTCGAACATGGGGACCTTCCAGAATTAATGACTGTGCTCGGCTGAGGCTTTGCCCAGCTCCGACTTGAGGACGAAGCTGCCGGCGCTGGCGACTTGCACGCCCGGTTCCAGCCCTTGAGTGACTTCCACGTGGCCGGCGGCACGGCTGCCCAGTTCCACCGCCTGCGCCTTGAAGCCGTCGTCGGTACGCACGAACACCGTGGGTTTGTCCTCGACGGTCTGGATCGCGGTTTCCGGTACGGCGACTTTGGCCTGGCGGCTCTCGGTGGCGACCAGTGCGGTGACGAACAGCCCCGGACGCCATGAGCCCTGCGGGTTTTCCAGCGTCACGCGCACGGTCGCGGTGCGGGTCTGTTCGCCGAGTAGGCTGCCGACGTACGCCACGCTGCCGCTCACTTCGGCCTTCAGTTCAGGCGCGCTGACGGTCACCGGTTTGCCCACCTGCACTTTGGTCAGATCCTTGGGCGAGACACCGAAGGTCACCCACACGCGAGACAAGTCCGAAAGGGTAAACGCCGCCGTGGTTTCATCGACCACCTCGCCCGACGTCAGGTGTTTTTCCACCACCACACCGTCGAACGGCGCGCGCAGTTCGTAGCGATTGCCGCCGGTGGCGACCACGCTGCCGCTGAGTACGCTGATTTTCTGCCGGGCGTTGTTCATGGCGATTTCCGCCTCTTCCAACGCCTGCTTCGCCTGGAGGAAATCCTGCTCGGCGGAGATCTTGTCCTGCCACAGTTTTTTCTCGCGCTCGTAGGTGGTGCGCGCCAGCGCCAGGCGACGTTGCGCGGCAGCCTGTTCGCTGCGCTGATCGGAGATCTGCTGACTGGCGATCACCGCCAGCAACTGGCCCTTTTTCACCGGTTGCCCGAGGTTGACCGCCACCGACTCGACCACCCCCGGCACGCGCGGCACGACGTGTGCCGTGCGGTCCTCGTCGAAGCGCACTTCGCCGGGAAACGACAAGCCGAGACTGATGCTTTGCGCCCGCGCCTCAGCCAGTTGAATGCCTGCGGCGGCGATCTGCTCGGCGCTCAATTCGATGTGGCCTTCTTCGGCATGTTCGCCTTCGGCGGCAGCGCCCTCCTCGGCGTGATCGGCATGTTCGGAAGCCTCATCGGCATGCGCGTCGATATTTGAATTGGCCGGCCACAGCGAACCGATGCCAATGCCCAGCGCCAGGGTCGCCACCGCGACCACCATCAGTTTTTTATCCATGGAAACTCCTCTGCGCCGTGCCATCGCGCAGTTGTCTGAAAATGAAATTCAAGGGCTGACGCTGAGGTCGCCGAAGATCCGTTCGAGGCGCACGCGGGCGTCGGTCGCCTCGCTGACGGCCTGGATGTATTGGCTGCGCGCGGCGATCAGGGTGCGTTGGGCATCGAGCACATCGAGGAAGCCGAACTTGCCCATTTCGAAACCGCGTGTGGCGCTGTCCACTGCGCTTTGTGCGGCAGGCAGGATGCTCTGGTTGAACGCGTTGACTTCGCCGTTGGCGGTCTGCCATTGCTCAAGGCTGGTCTGGACTTCGGTGCGCAAACGCAGCTCGGTGGCGTTGCGCAGATCCCGCGCCTGATCGCTGCGCCGTGCGGCGGCGAGCACATTGCCCTGATTGCGGTTGAACAACGGAATCGGCATCGACAGCCCGACCACGTTGACTCGCTCACGCTCGGTTTCGCTGTACTGGCTGCCGATGCTCACGGTCAGATCAGGAATGCGCTGGGACTTTTCCAGGCCCAACGAGGCTTCGCGCTGATCGATCTGCAGCTTCGCCAGACGCAGCTCGGGGGTCTGGTTCAGACGCTCGAGCAAACGGCCGGGCGGCGGCAGCGTGGCGAGGTTTTGCGTCGCGGCTTGCACATTGGTCGAGGTCGGCAACGGTGCGCCCATGACCTGCGCCAACTGTTGATACGCGTTGGCCTGATCGCGCTCGGCGCGGCTCAATTCCAGGCGCACTTCCGAGAGCTGCACCTGTGCTCGCGTACCTTCGACCGGCGACGATTTACCGGCCTCGATCCGCCCCTGAGCAACGCGCACACCGTGCTCGGCCAGTTGCAGCGACTGGCGCGCCAGCTGCAAGCGTTGCTGCGCGGTTTGCGCGCTGTTGAACGCCTGGAACACATCGGCGCGCAAGGCATTGCGCTTGCGCTCCAGCTCGATGCCGGCGGCGTCCTGCGCACGGCTGGCGACATCGATGCGCGCACCGCGTTTACCGCCCAGCTCAATCGGCTGGCTGAGCATCACCGTGGTGGTGCGCGAGTTGCGCCGGGTGTCTTCGGCCTCCCACGACACCTCGGGATTGGGGATCAGGCCGGCCTGCTGGCGATCGCCCTCGGCAATACCGATTTCCCATTGCGCGGCAGCGAGATCGGGGTTGCCGGCGAAAGCACTTTGCAGCGCCTGATCCAGTGTCAGGGTCGATGCGCTGGCCAGGCTGCTGCTCGCCAGCAACAAGAGGCCGCTGGCGGTTTTGTTCAGGCGTGATCGCGCCGTCAGTTCGATTAAACCGGGCAATGGAGGACTTCCTTTAATTCAGGATTTTTCGATGCCGCAACGTTAGGGTTTTGAACTTATCGACAAGGTGACTGGAACATTACAAATCCGTTATCCACGGTTCAGCAAAGTTGTTTTGTTCTAGGATGCGAAGTGCAAAAGGCTTTGCCGTAATACATGGAAACAAATACTCAGTAGTTATCTGCCGAACAGCACTTGCCTGAATGAAATACATGTCTGCTGGCGCATTCAGGCTGCGACAGGCTGTCGCGGATGGCCGTTTTAAAGGCCTCCAAGATTGACCCTGTAGCCACTACAGCCTTTACCGTATTCGTCATTCAGTTATTGAACAGCGTCCGGAAGACCTTACAAAAACCATAACTTTCCCGGCCACCTTAATTAAATGTCCCTTAAATAAAAGTGGTGATAGATCATGCGAATCCTTGTCGTTGAGGACGAGCTTAAAGCTGCCGAATACTTGCATCAGGGTTTGACCGAAAGTGGTTATATCGTTGATCACGCCGCCACCGGTGCCGATGGATTGCATCTGGCGCAACAGCAGGCGTATGACCTGATCATTCTCGACGTGAACTTGCCGGAACTGGACGGCTGGGGCGTGCTGGAGCAACTGCGCCGCACCCACTCGACGCGGGTGATGATGCTCACCGCGCGCGGGCGGCTGGCGGACAAGATTCGCGGTCTGGATCTGGGCGCCGACGACTACCTGGTCAAGCCGTTCGAGTTTCCCGAACTGCTGGCGCGGGTGCGCACCCTGATGCGCCGCAGCGAAAACATACCGGTGCCGCAGGTGTTGAAAGTCGCTGATCTGGAACTGGATCCGGGCCGGCATCGGGCGTTTCGGGGGGCGCAGCGCATCGACCTGACCACCAAGGAATTCGCCCTGCTGCACTTGTTGATGCGCCAGTCCGGCGAGGTGCTGACCCGTACGCAGATCATTTCGCTGGTGTGGGACATGAATTTCGACTGCGACACCAACGTGGTCGAAGTGTCGATCCGGCGCTTGCGGGCGAAAATCGATGACCCGTTCGACAACAAGCTGATCCACACCCTGCGCGGTGTCGGCTACGTGCTGGAGGCGCGCGAATGAAGCCGGCCAGCCTGTCGATGCGCCTTGGTTTGACGGTGAGTATTCTCGGCGCGCTGTTGGTGGTGTTTCTGGCGCTCCTCGCCTATTTCGCCCTGACCCATGAGCTGAATGCGCTGTCTCGCGACAGCCTGCAAAAGAAGATGGCGCAGGTCGAGCACAGCCTGTCGCTGTACGTCGACACCAACGAAGTCAGTGGCAAGCCGCACATTCTGCTCGATCAGGTCATGGGCCATGACAACCTGACGCTGACGATTTATGACCGTTCGAACCTGCGTACGCCGCTGCTCAAATCCGGCTCGGGACTCAAGGATCCACGCGCCGAATTGCGCGCAGTGCGAACCACCACCGAACAATTGGCCTATAGCGAAAGCATCGATGACGAGGGTGCGAAGTTCCTTACCGCGTCGAAGCTGATTCGGCTCAAGGACGGCAGCAGCGTGCCGGTGCTGTTGTCGATGGACAACGCGCACGATCAGGCGCTGCTCAGCGCCTATCTGCGCTCGACGCTGATTGCCTTGCCGCTGTTGCTGGTGTTCATCGGCCTGACGGCGTGGGGCGCGGTGCAGCGTGGATTGGCGCCGCTGCGCGAGTTTCGCAAAGTGGCGGCGAGGGTCTCGACGCAGGATCTGGAGCATCGGCTGTCGGTGGTGAACATGCCGCAGGAGTTGAGCGAACTGGCGCAGGGCATCAACTTCATGCTGCATCGGCTGGATGCCGGGGTGCAGCAGTTGTCGCAGTTCTCAGATGACCTGGCGCATGAGTTGCGCACGCCGATCAACAACCTGATGGGCAAGGCCCAAGTGACGCTGTCTCGCGAGCGCACGAGTGAGGAATACCAGGATGTGCTGGTGTCCTGCACCGAAGAGCTGGAGCGCGTGGCGCGGATTGTTTCGGACATGCTGTTTCTGGCGCAGGTCAGTCATCCGTCGGCACTGGCGCCATTTGAAACGGTGCCGCTGGAGGCGGAAGCGGCGAAGGTTGCGGAGATGTTTTCGCTGGCGGCGCAGGACAAGCAGATTCATTTGAATGTTGTTGGCAGCGCATCGGTGTTGGGCGATCGGCTGATGATCCAGCGGGCGATTTCCAATCTGCTGTCGAATGCGCTGCGTCATTGCCCGAACGGCAAAACCATCACCTTGCTGATCGAGCAAGGCGCGACGCAGGCTTCACTGCTGGTCAGCAATCCCGGCACCGGCATCGAGGCGCGACACCTGCCGCACCTGTTCGACCGCTTCTACCGCGTCGACAGCGCCCGCTCGCGCTCACAGGGCAGCACCGGGCTGGGGCTGGCGATCGTACGCTCGATCATGAGCCTGCATCAGGGGGTGGCGGAGGTGAAAAGCTTGCCCGGCGTCATGACCGTATTCCGCCTCGGTTTTCCCGCGGCGACACCCATGGCCCCATCGCTTGCAGGCAAGCTCCCACAGGGACAGTAGTCATTCACAAAATATGTGGACGCCGCCAAAACCTGTGGGAGCGAGCTTGCTCGCGAAAGCGGTAGATCAGGCAACAAAAAAACGGCACCTTACGGTGCCGTTTGCCTTTCACACATCAACCATCACTTGCGCGCATCCGCCCACGATTTCAGCAGTTCGTTGTAGCTCACGGTCTCGCCCTTCGGCTTCTCGTTGGCCAGTTTCGGTTTTGGTGCGCCTGGCTGGTCGAACCAGTACTGTGCGTCGCGCTCCGGGTTCATTTTCGGGGCGCATACTGCTTGCGCCTTGGAGCGTTCGAGGCGCGACATGATCGCGTCCTGATCCTTGGCCAGGCCGTCCAGCGCCTGTTGCGGAGTCTTCTCGCCGCTGGCCGCTTCGGCGATGTGGCTCCACCAAAATTGCGCCAGGCGCGGATAGTCCGGCACGTTGGTTCCGGTCGGGGTCCATTGCACGCGGGCCGGACTGCGGTAGAACTCGACCAGGCCACCGAGTTTCGGCGCCAGATCGGTCATCGCCTGCGAGTTGATATCCGACTCGCGGATCGGCGTCAGGCCGACGATGGTTTTCTTCAGCGACACGGTTTTCGAGGTGACGAACTGCGCGTACAGCCACGCCGCCAGCTTCTGTTTCTCAGGCGTGGATTTCATGAACGTCCACGAACCCACGTCCTGATAGCCGAGCTTCATGCCCTCTTCCCAATACGGCCCGCGCGGCGACGGTGCCATGCGCCATTTCGGCGTGCCGTCGGCGTTGACCACCGGCAGGCCCGGTTTGGTCATGTCGGCGGTGAACGCGGTGTACCAGAAGATCTGCTGGGCGATGTTGCCTTGGGACGGCACCGGGCCGGACTCGGAGAAGGTCATGCCCGCCGCTTCCGGTGGCGCGTAGGCCTTGAGCCAGTCGACGTATTTCTGCGTGGCGAACACTGCCGCCGGGCCGTTGGTGTCACCGCCGCGAGTCACGCTGGAACCGACCGGGTGGCAGTCCTCGACGCGAATCCCCCACTCGTCCACCGGCAAGCCGTTGGGCAGGCCCTTGTCGCCGCCACCGGCCATGGAGAACCAGGCATCGGTGAAACGCCAGCCCAGCGACGGGTCTTTCTTGCCGTAGTCCATGTGGCCGTAGACGCGTTTACCGTCGATTTCCTTGACGTCTTCGCTGAAGAATTTGGCAATGTCTTCATAGGCCGACCAGTTCACCGGCACGCCCAATTCGTAGCCGTACTTTTCCTTGAATTTGGCTTTCAAGTCCGCGCGTTCGAACCAGTCGGCGCGGAACCAGTACAAGTTGGCGAACTGCTGATCGGGCAACTGATAAATCTTGCCGTCCGGTGCGGTGGTGAACGAGATGCCGATGAAGTCCTTGATGTCGAGGGTCGGCGAGGTGAAGTTCTTGCCTTCGTTGGCCATCAGGTCGGTGATCGATTCGGTCTTGCCGTAGCGAAAGTGCGTACCGATCAGGTCCGAGTCGTTGACCCAGCCGTCGTAGATATTCTTGTCCGACTGCATCACCGTCTGCATTTTTTCCACCACGTCGCCTTCTTGCAGCAGGTCGTGGGTGAGCTTGATCCCGGTGATTTCAGTGAAGGCCTTGGCCAGCACCTTGGACTCGTATTCGTGGGTGGTCAGGGTCTCGGAAACCACTTTGATTTCCATGCCGCGAAACGGCTCGGCGGCCTTGATGAACCACTTCAATTCTTCGAGCTGCTGATCCGCCGTCAGGGTCGACGGCTTGAATTCACTGCCGATCCATTTTTTCGCCGCGTCTTCGTAGGCATCGGCCCAGGCAGATGCGCTCAAACCGCTGAGTGCCAGCATGGCTGCCAATGAAATGCTATGTCGCAGCTTATTGTTTTTGTCGAACATAGAGACCTCCAGTTTGAGTTACGGAGCACGATTGCCGAGCGACTCGACTAGCCCCAGCGCATCACAACCAACAGCCACACCAGAGACAGCGCGGACGCTACCCAGATGCTCCAGTCGGTGACGCCGATTACCAGCAGATGCAGGTAGGCGCTGCCGAGAAGACCGATGAACAAGCGATCGCCACGGGTGGTGGCAATCGGCAGAAAACCTCGCCGCAGGATGCTCGGCGAGCGCAATTCCCAGGTGGTCATGCCCACCAGCAACAGGCCGATGGCGATAAAGAACCCCGCCGTGGGGGTGGTCCAGCTCATCCATTCCATCATGTGTTCCTCAGACCCGACCAAGGGCAAAGCCCTTGGCCACGTGGTTGCGAACAAACCAGATCACCAGCATCCCCGGGAGGATGGTCAACACCCCCGCCGCTGCCAGCACGCCCCAGTCGATGCCCGAGGCCGACACCGTGCGGGTCATCACCGCGGCAATCGGCTTGGCATTCACCGAAGTCAGCGTGCGCGCCAGCAGCAGTTCGACCCAGGAAAACATGAAGCAGAAAAACGCCGTGACGCCGATGCCGGAGCCGATCAGCGGGATGAAAATCTTCACGAAGAACTTGGGAAAGCTGTAGCCGTCGATGTACGCGGTTTCGTCGATTTCCTTGGGCACCCCGGACATGAAACCTTCAAGAATCCACACCGCCAGCGGCACGTTGAACAGGCAGTGCGCCAAAGCCACGGCGATGTGCGTGTCGAACAGCCCGATCGACGAATACAACTGAAAGAACGGCAACAGAAACACCGCCGGTGGCGCCATGCGGTTGGTCAGCAGCCAGAAGAACAAGTGCTTGTCGCCGAGGAAGCGATAGCGCGAAAACGCATAGGCCGCCGGCAGCGCCACACTCAGCGAGATCACCGTGTTCAGGCTGACGTAATACAGCGAATTGAGATAACCGGTGTACCAGCTCGGGTCGGTGAAAATCACCTTGTAGTTGTGCCAGGTGAAATCCTGGGGGAACAGGGTCAACCCGCCGAGAATTTCGGTGTTGCTCTTGAACGACATGTTCAACAACCAGTAGATCGGCACCAGCAGAAACAGGATGTACACCAGCAGCGGAATCAGCTTTCTCTTACTCATGGCCGGGCCCTCAGCGGTTGGCGTCGGAATGGGTCATGGCGGTGTAGAACAGCCACGAAACCAGCAGGATGATCAGGAAGTACACCAGCGAAAACGCCGCTGCCGGCCCCAGATCGAATTGACCGACCGCCATCTGCGTCAACGTCTGACTCAAGAAGGTCGTGGCATTGCCCGGCCCGCCGCCGGTGAGCACGAATGGCTCGGTGTAGATCATGAAACTGTCCATGAAACGTAGCATCACCGCGATCAGCAGCACGCTCTTCAGCTTCGGCAACTGAATATGGCGGAACACTGCCCACGCCGAGGCGCGGTCGATCCGCGCCGCCTGGTAATACACGTCGGGAATCGCCCGCAGCCCGGAAAAACACAGCAGCGCCACCAGCGAAGTCCAGTGCCAGACGTCCATCACCAGCACCGTCACCCAGGCGTCCATGGTGTTGGCCGCATAGTTGTAGCTGATGCCCAGGGCATTCAGGCTCGACCCGAGCAGTCCGATGTCGGCGCGGCCGAAGATCTGCCAGATGGTACCGACCACGTTCCATGGGATCAGCAGCGGAATCGCCAGAATAATCAGCACCACCGACGACCAGCGGCCCTTGGTCGGCATGGTCAGGGCGACGGCGATTCCCAACGGAATTTCGATCAGCAGCACGCAGGCAGAATAAATGAACTGACGCAACAGCGAGTCATGCAGGCGCGGATCGAGCAGCACCTGTTTGTACCAGTCGGCGCCGACGAAGTAGCGGCTGGACTGGTCGAAAATGTCCTGCACCGAATAGTTGACCACGGTCATCATCGGGATCACCGCACTGAACGCCACCAGCAGGAACACCGGCAACACCAGCCACCAGGCCTTGTTGTTCTGCACCTTGTTCATGGCTGCACCTCGTCGTCGGCTTCGAGCAGAAACTCATCGGCATAAACCATCAGCCACTGCGCCGGAAAACTGATATACGCCGTGCCCTGCGGCACTGGTTTGTCTTCGGCCAGACGCACCTTCAGCGGCGCGCCATCGAGGTCGAGGGTGAGAATCTTGTAGGTGCCAAGGTCTTCGACGTGGACCACCCGCGCCTGCATCGCCTCGTCAAACGGCTCGTCCCAGACATGGATGAACTCCGGGCGGATGCCGACCTTCAGATTTTTCCACTGACCGTGTTCGATATGCCGTTGCAAGGCGTCGGACAGTGGCAAGTGCGTCGAAGCGAAACCGACCCCGCCCGGCTGCGGCTGCACCTCGATCAGGTTCATCCCCGGGCTGCCGATGAAGTAGCCGACAAAGGTGTGGCTCGGCCGCTCGAACAATTCCCGGGGCGTGCCGAACTGCACGATCTGTCCGCCGTACATCACCGCGATCTTGTCGGCGAAGGTCGAAGCTTCGAGCTGATCGTGGGTGACGTAGACCATGGTGATGTTGAACTGCTCGTGGATCTGCTTGAGCTTGCGTCGCAGCTTCCATTTCAGATGCGGGTCGATCACCGTCAGCGGCTCGTCGAAGAGGATCGCCGAGACGTCGTCACGCACCAGACCACGGCCCATGGAGACTTTCTGTTTTTCGTCGGCGGTGAGGTTGCGCGCCTTCTTGCTCAGCAGGTTTTGCAGGTCGAGGACTTCGGCGATTTCCTGCACCTTGCTGTGCACTTTCGCCTCGGCCATGCCCTGATTGCGCAGGGGGAAGGCTAGGTTGTCGAACACGGTCATGGTGTCGTAGACCACCGGGAACTGGAACACCTGGGCGATGTTGCGCTTCTCCGGGGTCAGGTCGTTGACCGCTTTGCCATCGAACAGCACATGTCCTTGCGAGGGGCTGAGCAGGCCGGAAATGATGTTGAGCAAGGTCGATTTGCCGCAACCCGAAGGGCCGAGCAAGGCATACGCGCCGCCCTGCTCCCAAATGTGGTCCATCTCGCGGATCGCGTAATCGTCAGGCCCGCTCGGGGTTTTGCTGTAGCTGTGGGCGAGGTGCTGCAAACGGATTTCGGCCATCAGGCAACCCTCGCGACACGTTGGCCCGGTGCCTGCACCAGACGGCCCTGCGCATCGAACACGAACAGTTTGTGAGTCGGGATGTAGATGCGGATCGGCGCATCGACGTCGTATTCGTGAACCCCCGGCAGGTGCAGCACCAGCAGGAAATGCTCGTTGCGCACGTGCAGGAAGGTTTCCGAACCGCTGATCTCGGCCACTTCGACGGTCACCGCCAACTCCAGATCGTCATCGTTGCTCGGCACCAGCGAGATATGGCTGGGGCGCACGCCAAAGCGAAACTCGCCCTCACCCACCGGGCGCAGATCGACGTTCAGCGGGAAGTGCACGAAGTTGGCGAAGCTGACTTCGTTGCCGGCGATGCGCCCGGGCATCAGGTTGATCGGCGGCTCGGAAAACAGCTCCGCCGCCAGCACGGTTTGCGGCTGGTGGTAGACCGAGGTCGACGGGCCGCTCTGGATCACCCGACCCTCGTGCAGAATCGTCGTGGTGCCGCCCAGCGCCAACGCTTCGTTGGGTTCGGTGGTGGCGTAGATCGCAATGGTGTGGCGCAGCTTGAACAGCTCGCGCATTTCCTGGCGCAGTTCTTCGCGCAGCTTGTAGTCGAGGTTGACCAGTGGCTCGTCGAACAGGATCAGCTCGGCGTCCTTGACCAGCGCCCGGGCCATCGCCGTGCGCTGCTGCTGACCGCCGGACAGCTCCAGCGGATAGCGCTGCAGGAACTTCTCGATGCGCAGCATCTTCGCGGTTTCCAGCACTTTGCTATGAATGATTTCTTTGGAAACACCGGCCTGACGCAGCGGCGAGGCGATGTTCTCGAACACGGTCATGGTCGGGTAATTGATGAACTGCTGATAGACCATCGACACGTTGCGCAGGCGCACCGGGCGCTGGGTGACGTCGACGCCGTTCATCAGGATCCGGCCACTGTCGGGCTTGTCCAGGCCTGCCATCAGGCGCATCAGGCTGGTCTTGCCGGACAGCGTGCGGCCGAGCAGAACGTTGAAGGATCCGGGTTCGAATTTCAGGCAGGCATCGTCGATCCAGGTCTGGCCCTCGACGGTGCGGCTGACGTGCTCCAGGGTGAGTGACATGGCTCGGCCTTTTTATTATTGGAGTCAAGCGACCTGTGCAGCAGAGCGACATTCGTGCCAGAAATGGCAAGTGGTTGATTTGTCGTGAAAAGGGCTGAAAACGCGGGGATCGGGCGTTCATTGCTGAACACATTTGAACAGTTGGGCGATTGACAATGAACAATAGTGAACAACACTCTATGAACGCTTTTTGCCCAAATTCTGTGAACGATGAAAATCCAATGTGGGAGCGGGCTTGCTCGCGAAGGCGGTGTGTCAGTCGATGTAAATGTGTCTGATATACCGCTTTCGCGAGCAAGCCCGCTCCCACAGTTTTGATCTGTGTTGGTTTTGAAAGCAGTGCCATAACAACAATAAAATGCCCTTCAGAGGCCCACCACCATGGCCGCACCTGCCCCGCCGCTGTCCCACGACGCTATTGTCCAGACCTCCTGGCAACGTTGCCGCGCCTTCGGCCTTGACCACCAGAGCGCCCCGGCCTTCGATCAATTGCCCGCCGCCGGGATCGCGCAGCTGCTCGACCGTCACCACGCGCTGGTGCAGACCACCCATCAGGAAGTGCTGCCGTACTACGAGAACATCCTCAGCAACTCCAATTGCCTGATCATGCTCGCCGACCATCAGGGCCAGGTGCTGACCTCGTGGGGCACTCAGCGCTTTATCGAGCCGAACCTGTCCCGAGGGTTTAGCGCCGGGGCGAGCTGGATGGAACGCTGCAGTGGCACCAATGCGATCGGCACCGCGCTGGCCTGCGAGCAAGCGGTGCACATCGAGCACGATGAACACTTTCTGAAAGCCAACCGTTTCATGACCGGTTCCGCCGCGCCGATTTTCGATGCCGAGCGCAAAGTTATCGCCGTACTCGACGTGTCCAGCGACAGCTACCTGCCGCCCTCGCACACGCTGGGCATGGTCAAGATGATGAGCCAGACCGTGGAGAACCGGCTGATCCTCAACCTGTTCCATGGCCAGCACTTTCAACTGACCTTCAACACCGGGTTGAACAACCTCGACAGTCAGTGGGCCGGTTTGCTGATTTTCGACGAGAGCGGTCAAGTGCTGTCGGCCAATCGTCGCGCCGACAATCTGCTCGGCGTGCGCTTGTCTCGGGTCAGTGTCGAGAGTCTGTTCAACGTGTCGCTGCTGGAGTTGATCAATCAGCCGGACGGCTTGCCGTTTGCCTTGCAGACCTCGGGGCGCAACCGTTTCCAGTGCCTGTTGAAGCGACCGCAACAGGCGCCTGTTCAGCCTCGGGTATTTGCCGAACCGAAAACGGCGCCGATCAAAGCGCCGGGCGTGATCAGCCTCAACTCTCTGCATTTTGGTGACAGCCGCGTAGAAAAAGCCGTGCGCCAGGCCGAACGCCTGCTGGAGAAAGACATTCCGCTGCTGATCCACGGCGAAACAGGGGTCGGCAAGGAAGTCTTCGTCAAAGCGCTGCACCAAGCCAGTTCGCGCAGCAAACAGGCATTCATCGCCGTCAACTGCGCGGCGATCCCCGCTGAACTGGTGGAGTCGGAGCTGTTCGGCTATGAAAAAGGCGCGTTCACCGGTGCCAACCAGAAAGGCAGCATCGGCCTGATCCGCAAAGCCGACAAAGGCACCCTCTTCCTCGACGAAATCGGTGACATGCCGTTGCCGACTCAGGCCCGGCTGCTGCGGGTGTTGCAGGAGCGCTGCGTGCAACCGGTGGGCAGCAGTGAGCTGTTCCCGGTGGATCTGCGGATCATCTCGGCGACCAACCGCTCTTTGCGCGAGCAAGTGCAACTGGGGCGGTTTCGTGAGGACCTGTATTACCGCATCGGCGGTCTGACCCTGGAGTTGCCACCGCTCAGAGAGCGCAGTGATAAAGAGGCGCTGTTCAAACGCCTGTGGGAGCAGCATCGCGAACCGACGCAATGGGCCGGGCTCAGCCGCGAAGTGCTGGAGCTGTTCGAGCGGCACCCGTGGCCGGGTAATCTGCGTCAGGTCAGCAGCGTGATGCAGGTGGCGCTGGCGATGGCCGAGGAACAGCCGGTGCGGCCGGAGCATCTGCCGGATGACTTTTTTGTCGATCTGGAGATGGAGCCGGTGGAGAGCGTGCAGCCGCTGGGGCTGGATCTGAATGATGTGGAAGCGTTGAACCGGGAGTTGAAAGCAGCCGGGGGGAATATTTCGCATCTGGCACGCAGGCTTGGGGTGAGCCGTAATACCCTGTACAAGCGCTTGCGGCAGGCCGAATGACTGGTTGCCTGGGCGGACCCCATCGCTGGCAAGCCAGCTCCCACAGAGTTTCGGGTTGTACGCAACACTCGTGAACAACAAAAAACTTGTGGGAGCTGGCTTGCCAGCGATGGCGTCAGCCCTGTAACCACAAGACCCAAAGCCCAAAAAACAAAACCCGCACAAGGCGGGTTTTGTCTGTCACAGGTCAGGCAATCAGTCAGCCAGACGCCAGGTCGTACCGCCTTTGCCGTCTTCCAGCACCACGCCCATGGCGGTGAGCTGGTCGCGGATGCGGTCGGATTCGGCCCAGTCTTTGCCGGCGCGTGCCGCCAGACGTGCAGCAATCAGCGCGTCGACTTCAGCCGCATCGACACGCCCTTCGGCGCCCGCTTGCAGGAAATCATCGGCTTCCAGCTGCAACACACCCAGCACGCTCGCCAGTTCTTTCAGACGCGCCGCCAGACCGGCCGCCGCGTCGAGATCGCTCTCGCGCAGACGGTTGATCTCACGCACCATCTCGAACAGCACCGCGCAGGCTTCCGGCGTGCCGAAGTCGTCGTTCATCACCGTGGTGAAACGCTCGACGAAGGCTTCGCCGCCAGCCGGAGCAACGCTCGGCAGACCTTTCAACGCGTGGTAGAAACGCTCGAGTGCGCCCTTGGCGTCCTTGAGGTTGTCTTCCGAGTAGTTGATCGCGCTGCGGTAGTGGCTCGACACCAGCAGGTAACGCACGACTTCCGGGTGGTACTTGTCGAGCACGTCACGAATGGTGAAGAAGTTGTTCAAGGACTTGGACATCTTCTCGCCATTGATACGGATCATGCCGCAATGCATCCACGCGTTGGCGTAGGTCTTGCCGGTGGCCGCTTCGCTCTGGGCGATTTCGTTTTCGTGGTGCGGGAACTCGAGGTCGCTGCCGCCGCCATGAATGTCGAAGGTTTCACCGAGGCAGCAGGTGGACATCACCGAGCACTCGATGTGCCAGCCCGGACGCCCGGCGCCCCACGGCGATTCCCAGCTCGGCTCGCCCGGTTTGGCGGCTTTCCACAGGACGAAGTCCAGCGGATCTTCTTTCGACTCGTCGACTTCGATGCGTGCACCGATGCGCAGGTCTTCGATCTTCTTGCGCGACAGCTTGCCGTAGCCCATGAACTTGGCGACGCGGTAGTACACGTCGCCATTGCCCGGGGCGTAGGCGAAGCCCTTGTCGATCAGGGTCTGGATCATCGCGTGCATGCCCGGAATGTGATCCGTGGCGCGCGGCTCCATGTCCGGCTTCTTGATGTTCAGGCGCGCTTCGTCTTCGTGCATCGCCGCGATCATGCGCTCGGTCAGCGCGTCGAACGACTCACCGTTCTCGCGGGCACGATTGATGATCTTGTCGTCGATGTCGGTGATGTTGCGCACGTAGGTCAGGTCGTAACCGCTGAACCGCAACCAGCGGGTCACCAGGTCGAACGCGACCATGCTGCGGCCGTGGCCGAGGTGGCAGTAGTCGTACACGGTCATGCCGCACACGTACATGCGCACCTTGTTGCCATCCAGCGGCTTGAAGACTTCTTTGCTCTTGGTGAGCGTGTTGTAGATCGTCAGCACTTTATATTTCCTTGACGCTAAATCACTGGCCCCACGAATCACGCAGGGTCACGGTACGGTTGAATACCGGCTGACCTGGTTTCGAGTCCTTGATGTCGGCGACGAAGTAGCCTTCGCGCTCGAACTGGAAACGGTCTTCCGGCTGTGCATTGCCAAGCGATGGCTCAGCACGACAACCGGTCAGCACTTGCAGTGAGTCAGGGTTGATGTTGTCGAGGAAACTCGCGCTGTCTTCGGCCTTCTCCGGGTTCGGAGAACGGAACAGGCGATCGTACAGACGCACTTCGCACTCGATGCTGGCAGCCGCCGGCACCCAGTGGATCACGCCTTTGACCTTGCGGCCTTCAGGGTTCTTGCCGAGGGTGTCAGGGTCGTACGAGCAACGCAGCTCGACGATGTTGCCGTCGGCGTCCTTGATCGCTTCGTCGGCACGGATCACGTAGCTGCCACGCAGACGCACTTCGCCGTTCGGCTCCAGGCGCTTGTAGCCCTTTGGCGGTTCTTCCATGAAGTCATCGCGGTCGATGTAGATTTCACGGGCGAACGGCAGCTGGCGCACGCCGAGTTCTTCTTTCTGCGGATGACGCGGCAGTTCGAGGTTTTCGACCTGACCTTCCGGGTAGTTGGTGATCACGACTTTCAACGGACGCAGCACGCACATGGCGCGCGGCGCGTTTGCGTCCAGATCCTGACGGATGCTGAATTCGAGCATGCCGAAGTCGACCACGCCATCGGAACGGTTGGTACCGATCATGTCGCAGAAGTTGCGGATCGACGCCGGCGTGTAGCCACGGCGACGGAAGCCGGACAGCGTCGACATGCGCGGGTCGTCCCAGCCATTGACGTGCTTTTCATCGACCAGTTGCTTGAGCTTGCGCTTGCTGGTGATGGTGTAGTTCAGGTTCAGACGGCTGAATTCGTACTGGCGCGGGTTGGCCGGCACCGGCAGGTTGTCCAGGAACCACTCGTACAGCGGACGATGGCTTTCGAATTCCAGGGTGCAGATCGAGTGGGTGATGCCTTCGATGGCGTCCGACTGACCGTGGGTGAAGTCATAGTTCGGGTAGATGCACCACTTGTCACCGGTCTGATGGTGATGGGCGTGGCGGATGCGGTACATGATCGGATCGCGCAGGTTCATGTTCGGCGAGGCCATGTCGATCTTCGCGCGCAGCACGCGGGCACCGTCCGGGAACTCACCGGCACGCATGCGCGCGAACCAGTCGAGGTTCTCTTCCACCGAACGGTCGCGGAACGGGCTGTTCTTGCCCGGCTCGGTCAGGCTGCCACGGTATTCCTTGGCCTGCTCAGGGGTCAGGTCGTCAACGTAGGCCTTGCCGGCCTTGATCAGCTCGATGGCCCAATCGTGCAACTGGTCAAAATACTGCGAGGCGTAGCGCACTTCGCCGGACCACTCGAAGCCCAGCCATTTGACGTCGGATTCGATCGCGTCGATGTATTCCTGGTCTTCCTTGGCCGGATTGGTGTCGTCGAAACGCAGGTGCGTGACGCCGCCGAACTCCTGGGCCAGGCCGAAGTTCACGCAGATCGACTTGGCGTGGCCGATGTGCAGGTAGCCGTTGGGCTCAGGCGGAAAACGGGTGACGATCTGGGTGTGCTTGCCCGAGTCCAGGTCTGCCTGGATGATCGGCCGCAGGAAATTGACCGGCACGGCAGGGCCGGACTTGGCATTCGAGGTAGGGTCGACAGTGGGCTTGCTCATAGGATCCTTGACTTACATGTGCGCGGCCGCAAAGGGGGCCAGACAAAACAAAGCCGCTATCATAGCCGATGCTGTCAAGGGCCTGACAGAGCGCGGCCTATAAAGGAGCGCATTTAATCGAAGGGTTTTGGAAAAACAGCCTCGAAATTCGCGCCTGTCACGCTAAACTGCGCTCCTTGGCCGAAGCAGGCTGAACCGGTTGTGGGGCTGAATGTCCCAGAACCACGAATTCCTTATAAAGAGTAGCAATCATGACTCAAGTCAAACTGACCACCAACTACGGCGACATCGTCATCGAACTGGACGCGGAAAAAGCGCCAATCACCGCTGCCAACTTCATCGAATACGTCAAGAAAGGTCACTACGAGAACGTAGTGTTCCACCGCGTGATCAAGGGCTTCATGATCCAGGGCGGCGGTTTCGAGCCTGGCATGCAGGAAAAGAAAGACAAGAGCCCAAGCATTCAGAACGAAGCTGACAACGGTCTGAAGAACGAGAAGTACACCGTTGCCATGGCCCGCACCATGGACCCGCATTCGGCCTCGGCGCAGTTCTTCATCAACGCCACCAACAACAGCTTCCTCAACCACACCGCCAAGACCGCTCAGGGCTGGGGTTATGCCGTGTTCGGTAAAGTCGTTGCCGGTACCGACGTGGTCGACAAGATCGAAGGCGTTGCCACCACTTCCAAGGCCGGTCACCAGGACGTGCCGAAAGACGACGTGATCATCGAGAAAGCCGAGATCATCGAAGCGTGATATTGCTGATTTCAGACTTGCATCTGGAAGAGGAGCGCCCGGACATTACCCGGGCGTTTCTGGATTTGCTCGCCGGACGCGCCCGCTCGGCGAGTGCGTTGTACATCCTCGGCGATTTTTTCGAGGCGTGGATTGGCGACGACGCCATGACGCCCTTCCAGCGTTCCATCTGCCAGGCCCTGCGCCAGTTGAGCGACAGCGGCACGGCGATCTTTCTGATGCACGGCAATCGCGACTTCCTGCTCGGCAAGGCCTTCTGCAAAGAAGCCGGCTGCACGCTGTTGAAGGACCCGAGTGTCGTGCAGTTCTATGGCGAGCCGGTGCTGCTGATGCACGGCGACAGCCTGTGCACCCGCGACGTGGGCTACATGAAGTTGCGGCGCTACCTGCGCAACCCGATCACCTTGTTCATCCTGCGCCACCTGCCGCTGAGCACCCGCCACAAACTGGCGCGCAAGCTGCGCAGCGAAAGCCGCGCGCAGACGCGGATGAAGGCCAATGACATTGTTGATGTCACGCCTGAGGAAATTCCGCGGATCATGCAGCAATACGCGGTGAAAACCCTGATTCACGGGCATACCCATCGTCCGGCGATCCACAAGCTGCAGCTCGGCGAGCAAGCAGCGAAGCGGATTGTGCTGGGGGACTGGGATCGTCAGGGTTGGGCGTTGCAGGTGGATGAGAACGGGTATGCCCTGGCACCGTTCGACTTTGCTCCGCCGCCACAACTGGCAGCACCTGCCAGCTGACACAACACAAAACCCAATGTGGGAGCGGGCTTGCTCGCGAATACGGAGTGTCATTCAGCATTGATTTGTCTGATACACCGCTTTCGCGAGCAAGCCCGCTCCCACATTTTTTACCGCGTTTTGCTTAGTGACCGCTGGCGGCCGGGCCTGCTTTTGCGGCAAACGGCGGCTTCGCCAGCCACACAATCAGAATCAGCCCCATAAAGCCCCAGCCCAACAACGTGAAGTAATCCACGGTGGAGAGCATGTACGCCTGGCTGGTGAGGATCTGATCCATCTGCGCGTACGCCGATTGGCTCGCGCCGCCTAAATGGTTCAAGGTCTCGCGGGTCGCCGGTTCGAAGGTGCTGATGCTTTCGCTCATGTACGCATGGTGCTGGTCGGCGCGGCGGATCCAGATCCACGTGGTCAGCGATGCCGCAAAGCTGCCGCCCAAGGTGCGCAGAAAGGTTGCCAGGCCTGCGCCGTCGGCGATCTGGCTCGGTGGCAGGTCGGACATGAGGATGCTCAGGGTCGGCATGAAGAACAGCGCCACGCCAATACCCATGAACAGCTGCACCAGAGCGATGTGCTGGAAGTCCACCTCGTTGGTGAACTCGGCGCGCATGAAGCAGCTCAGGCCAATCGCGAGGAACGCCAGACCGGCCAGCAGGCGCAGGTCGAACTTGTTCGCGTACTTGCCGACAAATGGCGACAACAGCACCGGCAGAATCCCGATCGGCGCCACCGCCAGACCGGCCCAGGTCGCGGTGTAACCCATCTGGGTTTGCAGCCACTGCGGCAGGATCAGGTTGATGCCGAAGAACCCGGCGTAACCCAACACCAGCACCAGCGTGCCGATGCGAAAGTTGCGGTGCGCGAACAGGCGCAGATTCACCACCGGGTGCTGGTCGGTCATTTCCCAGATCACAAACACCGCCAGCGCGATCACCGAAATCGCCGCGCCGATGATGATGAAGTTCGACTCGAACCAGTCCAGGTCATTGCCCTTGTCGAGGATCACCTGCAGCGCGCCGACGCCGATGATCAGCGTGATCAGACCGACGTAGTCCATCGGCTGGCGACTGGTCTCCACCGGGCGCTTGGCCAGTTGCGAGCGCACCACCATCACCGCAAAGATGCCGATCGGTACGTTGATGAAGAAGATCCACGGCCAGCTGTAGCTGTCAGTAATCCAGCCACCAAGAATGGGACCTGCAATTGGCGCGACCACCGTGACCATCGCCAGCAACGCCAGGGCCATGCCGCGCCTCGCGGGGGGATAGACCGCAATCAACAGGGTTTGCGTCATCGGGTACAGCGGCCCGGCCACCAGGCCTTGCAGCACGCGGAAACCGATCAGTTCCGGCATCGAGGTGGAGATGCCACAGAGAAACGAGGCCAGCACGAACAGAATGGTGGCCCACAAAAATAGCTTCACCTCACCGAAACGCCGACTGAGCCAACCGGTCAGCGGCAGCGCAATCGCGTTGCTCACGGCAAACGAGGTGATCACCCAGGTGCCCTGCTCCGAACTCACCCCGAGGTTGCCGGAAATGGTCGGCAGCGCCACGTTGGCGATGGTGGTGTCGAGCACTTGCATGAACGTCGCCAGCGACAGGCCGATGGTGCTGAGCAACAGGCTGGGCGGCGTGAAAGAGGCGTTATTGCTCATTGTGAATCCTATGAAACCGGGTTGACGCCCTGTCTGTTACAGACACAGCAGCCCTTGTGGGAAAAAATCAATGTTGCAAGGAAACACTGTGGCGAGGGGATTTATCCCCGATAGGCCGCGAAGCGGCCCCTCCTTTGATTCAGAAAAGCCGGGCCTGCTGCGCAGTCCATCGGGGATAAATCCCCTCACCACAGTAAATCTCATCACCTTGAGAACCTGTTCCCACAGGGAACGTATCAGCGTTGCGCGGTCTTGCTCACCGCAGCGCTGTTGTCGTGGATCAGCTGCGCAATCATCGCGTCGGCTTCGGCCAGTTGGCGATCATAGACGTTGGTGCTGAACGAGGCCTTCTGCGGCGGTTGCTGCGCCAGCACCGGACCGCTCTGGTCATGCAGGTTCACTTCAACGTTGGTCGACAGGCCGACCCGCAGCGGGTGCTTGGCCAGCTCTTCGGCGTTGATGTGAATCCGCACCGGCACACGCTGCACGATTTTGATCCAGTTACCGGTGGCGTTCTGCGCCGGCAACAGGGCGAACGCGCTGCCGGTACCGGCGCCGAGGCTGTCGACGGTGCCGCTGTATTTCACGCTGCTGCCGTAGATGTCGGACTCGATGTCCACCGGTTGACCAATGCGCATGTCACGCAGTTGGGTTTCCTTGAAGTTGGCGTCGATCCACAGTTGATCCAGCGGAATCACCGCCATCAGCGCGGTGCCCGGCTGTACGCGCTGACCGAGCTGCACGGTGCGCTTGGCGACGTAACCGGTAACTGGCGCGATCAGCGTGCTTCGGGCGTTGGTCAGGTACGCCTGACGCAGATCCGCTGCGGCGGACATCACGTCCGGGTGCGACGAAACCACGGTGTCATCGACCAGCGCGCTGGTGGTTTTCAGTTGCTGCTTGGCGTTGGCCAGGGCGTTTTGCGCCGAGGTCAGGTCGTCGCGGGCGTGGGACAGTTCTTCCTGGGAAATCGCGCCGCCAGCAGCGAGGTTTTTCCGGCGGTTGTAGTTGTCCTGAGCCTTCTGCACTTCAGCCTGTTGCGCGTTGACCTGGGCTTTCATGCCATCGACGTTGCTGTACAGGCCGCGCACCTGACGCACGGTACGCGCCAGTTTTGCCTGAGCACTTTGCAGGCCGACTTCGGCGTCGTTCGGGTCGAAGTTGACCAGCACCTGACCTTCGTGAACCAGATCACCATCGTCAGCGCCAATGCTGACCACGGTGCCGGTCACCAGCGGGGTGATCTCAACGACGTTGCCGTTGACGTAGGCGTCGTCGGTGCTTTCGTTGAAGCGCCCGATGAATTCGTGATACGCCCAGACGCCGGCCCCGGCGAGCAGGACCACGACGGCCAGCACCAGCAGCATGAATTTGCGCTTGCGTGGATTACCGGTGTCGGGGGTGTTGGTTTGAGTTTGGGTGTTTTCGGCAGTGGCCATGACAAATACCTGAATTAGTTGTGCGACGTGGCTGGGGTGGCGTTGGCTGCGGTCAGGGCTTCACCCTGAAAGCCGCCGCCCAGCGCTTGCATCAGTTGAATCGACAGGTCGATCTGCTCGGCATTGAGGTTGGCCAGCTGACGCTGGGCCTGCAGCAATTGCTGCTCGATGCTGAGCACGTCCAGGTAGTTGCCGATGCCGGAACCGTAACGCTGGACGACGGTGTCGTAAGAATCCTGAGCAATCTCGGTGGCGTGTTGCTGCGCGCCGATCTGCCGGCCGATGTCACGCAACTGGTTGATCGTGTCGCTGACATCACCGAGGGCTTTCACCAGACTTTTGTTGTACTGCGCCACCGCCAGATCGTAATCGGCGTCGCGCGCATCGAGGTTGGCGCGCAGGCGCCCGCCGTCGAAAATCGGCACCGAAATGGTCGGGGCGATGCTGAAGAAACGACTGGCCGACCCGAACATCGCGTCACCCAACAAGGATTCGGCACCGGCCGAAGCCGTGAGGTTCAAGTTGGGATAGAAGCGGGTTTTTGCCGAGTCGATGTCTTTGCTCGCCGCCTCTACGCGCCAGCGCGCAGCGACCAGATCCGGACGCCGACCGAGCAGTTCCGCCGGCAATACCGACGGCACCGCTACAGCGCTGGCTTGCAGGACTTTCGGCCGGGCGATTTCGTTGCCGCGATCCGGGCCTTTGCCGAGCAGCACGGCCAGGGCGATTTTCGCGCTGTTCAGACGTTTTTCAGCGTCGATCAGGCTGGCTTCGGAACTGGCCTCAAGGCTTTGGGTTTGCTGGAACTGGTACTGGCTGTCGATCCCGGCACTCAAGCGGCGCTGGCTCAGATCGAGCATCTGTTTGGTGCGTTTCAGATCGTCGTTGGCCAGGTCGTAAACGATATGCGCCTGACCCAGATCGCTGTAGGCCCGGGCCACGTCGGCGGCGAGGGTCAATTGCGCGGCCTGACGGTCGACTTCGGCAGCGCGAGCCTGACCGAGTGCAGCTTCCCAGGCATCACGCTGGCCGCCCCACAGGTCGAAGTTGTAATTGAAACCGGCGCTGACGTTACGCACGGTGGCGTAGGCATCGCCCTGCCCGCGCGGGTCCTGATCCTTGGCCAGGCGCGAACGGCTGATGCCGGCGCTGGCGTCGAGGGTCGGATAGCGTTCGGCATCGGCGGCATACGCGGCGGCGCTGGCCTGATGCGCGCGGGCTTCGGCGATCTGCATGTCCGGGCTGTCATGCAGCGCTTCGCGGATCAGCCCGTCGAGTTGCGGATCGCCGAGGCTGGTCCACCAGTCGCTCTTCGGCCATGCGGCCGGCGACAGGGTCACGCCGTTGAGCGACTGGCCGACTTTCAGGCTTTTCGCGTCGAGGTTTTTGCCCTGTGTGTCGAGGCCGCTGTAATTGGCGCAGCCGGCGAGGATCATCACCGACAGCACCAGGGTCAGGCTGGTGCGCAAGGTTTTACCGCTCATTGTGTTCACCTAACCGCTGGATAGTGATCGGGTCACCGGCTGCCAGCAGGATTTTCTTGAGGATGTATTCCAGGGTTTTCAGCTCTTCACGAGAGATGGCGCCGGCCAGTTCATTCATCGCATCGGCGCCGATGTAGGGCAGGCGATCGGCCAGTTGCTGGCCCTGCTCGGTGAGCTTGAGCTGCACCTGACGGCGATCACCTTCGCTGCGTTGGCGAGCCAGGAAACCTTTCTGCTCCAGACGATCGAGCATGCGTGTCATCGAACCGCTGTCCAGCGACAGATGCCGGCACAGCTCGGCCGGGGTGTCGACGCCGAACTGGGCCATGATGATCAACACCTTGAATTGCGCGGCGGTGATGCCGTGGGGTTCCATGTGGGTGTCGATGATCCGGTCCTTGAGCAGCGCGGCACGGCCCAGCAACAGGCCGAGATGGCAATGTTTGAATTCGTCCGGGGTGAAATGCTTCATGTGCTCACCTAATAACTGCCTAGGCAGTGAATGTATGTCGAGATGTTACTGCCTAGGCAGCGAATGTCAACGTAATAGTTAGGTTGCTTTGTAATTAGTTGACCAGTGGACTGGGTTTTGTGTTTGGCGGGCGGACGCTATCGCTGGCAAGCCAGCTCCCACAGGTTTCTATGGCGTACGTGAATTTTGAGTACACCACTGACCCTGTGGGAGCTGGCTTGCCAGCGGTTGGGGCGACTCGGTTTAAAGACGCTCAGGTTTCATCGGAAGGACGGGCAGCCGCCGGCGGCTGCAGGGGATGCACTTCACGCCCGCGCAAGGCCGTCAGCGCATAACCGCAAGCGCGTTTGATCACCGCATACATGCTGTGCCAGCCCGGCGGTGCCGGCTCGATGGCGGCATGCAGCGCCCGTGCGTAATCAAGCACCAGACCGGGCGTCCAGGCCATCACTTCAGCGCGTTTACGCACCTGCGCCGCCACCCAGAACTCGGGGCTGAGGACCACTCTGGCGAAATCGAGCATGCTCGAATGCCCGCGATTCATCGCCCCTTCAAGGGCTGCTTCGAGGCTGTGAGCGACGGCACTCGAGCAGTTGCGGCTGGTGAGGTTGTATGTGCTGTTCTGCCGATATTCGCTCCAGAACGCCTGCAACCGCCGGGCGTCGTAGTGAGCAAAACTGACCCGAACCGAAGACGGGCACCAGTCCGCCACCTCCCCCGCATAGTCAGGCAGAAACCGCCCGGCGACATCGTTGTTCGGCGTCGCCCGCAGTAACCGCACGAAATCCCCCGCCGAACGATCGATGTCATCCAGCGGGTAATGGCTGATGTAAATCTCCGGGCCACATTCCAGTGCCGCGTGGCCGGCGGAGATCACGCCGTTGATGTCGACCGCGGCGATATAACGATTGAGCAAGCGGTTGCGCACCAGAGTGTCATCGACGGTGCCGCTGGGGGTCCAGACATGAATGACCAATGCGTCGCTGCTGGCCGGCGCACTGAGCGCAACAGGGTTTGTCAGCGGCGGCAGGTGCCTGAAGCGCACGGCTTGGCGCAACAACGCACAGCCCGAGAGAAACAGGCTCATGCCGATGCAGAACGGCACCGTGCCCTTGTACAACGTCGGATACGGCTCAAGGATAAACAGGCCAAAGCCGAGTTCGAACAACCCGGCCAGCAGCGACACCTGCCAGCCGACAAAGCGCACCACCACCGCAGCCGCCAGCCTGAAGACCCCGTCGACGATGAAAGCCCCGCCAAACAGCACCGCCAGAATCAGCCCGGCAGCCTGTTGCCGGTCAACGATCAGCAGCCCCAGCAAGAGAAACGCCAGACCTCGCGCTTTACGCAGGGCCGCAGCGGTCCCGGTTTGCGGGGCCGGCACCAGCAGCAGGATCAGCGCTTCGAGCAACAACAGATAGCCGAAGAGATGCAGCGGAAAATACAGCACACCGTCCAGCGCATCGATGAAGATCGCCACCCCGGCCGCGCCCCAGACAATGCCGGTCAGCGCCAGTGCTGACCAACGCTTGCGGACAAAGTCATTACCGAGCAAGACCATACTCAAGCGGACCATAGGCGCAACCGGCAAGGTTTTGAGGGTTCGGTGAGTCTAATACATCCTGGAAAAACCGGATCGCAGCGTCACGACCCGGCTATTGGCCACGTTCTCAGAAATCGCGCTTGTAGAAGATATCCAGCGAACTGGCGACACCGCTGGCGGCTTCGACATATACCTTCTTGCTCAGCTTGTAACGCAGCGCGATGGTGTTGGCCGGCTCGAACACGCCGACGCCATAACGCAGGCTGAGTTTCTCGGAGATGTTACCGCTGGCGACCACGCTGGTGGTGTTGCCGCTGCCCTGGGTGTCGAGCTGGAAGTCCTGAATCCCCAGGTCTTTGGCCAGGCCGCTGGTGACCCCGGAACTGCCCATCAAGCCCAGACCCAATGCTGCTTGCGCGAGCATGTTGTTGTCTTCGCCGTTGGTGCTCAGCGGACGTCCCAGTACCAGGTAGGACAACGCCTGCTCCTGACTCATCGCCGGTTCGGAGAAGATTTGCGTGGTCGGTTGCTCGGCGCTGCCGCTCAGGCGGATACCGGCGATCACGTCGTCGGTCTGGCGGATCGCTTCGATGTCCAGATACGGCTGATCGATCGGGCCGGCAAACAAAAGACGCGCACGGCGCACGTTCAGGCGCTGGCCGTAGGCGCGGTAACGGCCGTCGTTGAGCCACAGCTCGCCACGGGTGTCCATGTTGTCGCCGATGTGCACGTGACCTTGCAGGTTGGCGGTCAGGCCGAACCCGGCGAAGCTCAGTTTGTCTTCGCCGACCACCACGTCGATGTCCATTTTCATCGCCAGCGGTGGTTTGCCCTCTTCGGTCTGCGCGCCAACGATGATCGTGTCGTCGGACACTTTCACCGTCGATGGCGGCAGTTCACGCACGGTGATTTCGCCTCGCGGCACCTGTACCTTGCCGGCGATTTTCAGCTCATCGCCGGCCATGGAAATCTTCAGGTCCGGCGCCACTTCCAGCTTGGCGTACGGCTCGACGGTGACCGGCAATTGCGTGCCCTTGAGCGCCAGATCGACCACCAGCGCCTGGCCCCAGGCGACGTTACCGTTCAGGCTGCCCTGCCCACTCTTGCCGCTGTTCCAGCCACCGTCGAGGCGCACCGATTCGCCGGCAATCACCGCGGTGAGTCGCAGATTCTGCAACTCCATCGGCAACTCGGCGCCAGACACTTCGCCGTCGCTGAGTTGCACGGTGCCGTTGACCAGCGGCGCCAGCAGCCCGCCGGAAATCGTGCCGCTGCCATTCAGGCGCCCGGTCAGTTTCTCGACCATCGGCACAAACGGCCGCGCCACCGACAGGTCCAGCCCGCTGAGACGGAAAGAACCACTCAGCGGTTTGTTTTTCGGCAACGGATTGAGCTGCGCCTGCACCATCAACTCGCCGAGTTTGCCGCCGACGAAGTTGAGTTCGGTATCGACGCGCTTCGGCGTGAGTTTGCTGGTGAGCTTCAGGGTCTGGTACGGGAAGTCCAGCCACTGATCCTTTTCCTTCATGCGCAAGGTGCCGCCGCTGGCGTCGACGCTGACCACGCCGTTCGGGCCGCTGGCTGGCAGGTCCAGTTGCAGATCGGCGTTGAGCTTGCCCTGCCAGGCGAAGTCTTTCGGCAACCATTGCGCCAGACTTTCGATCGGGAACTGCTTGAGGTGGTAACGCAGTTTCGGCTCGGGCAGCAGGCGCTGGTCTTCACCGCACAGACTGGCATTGCCGGACATCCAGCAATGCGCGCCGAAGTTGATCTTGCCGTCGGCCAGACGTTCGAGTTTGGCCGGGCTCTGCAGTTTCCAGTCCTGGCCGCCGGCCTGAATATCGCCGCTGGCCAAACGACCGCGCCAGTTGCCCTTGTCCAGATTGCCGTCCAGGCCAAGGGCCAGTTTCAGCTTCGGCCCGAGCAGGTCGAGGTTGAGTTTCTGGCTCTTGATGTCGCCCTGCGCGCTGGCGGTCAACACGCCGAGGTTGGTGTCGCCGGCCTGAATGCCGCTGCCCTTGAGGTCGATCTTCGCCCGTTGCGCGCTGTCGAGCGTGGCGTCGAGGTTGAGGCTTTGCAGGCGATTGTCCTGGAACGCCAGTTGCGAACCTTGCAGATCAAGTTTGCCTTGCGGAGCTTTCAGCGTACCGGCAACGTTGACCTGACCCGTGACCTGCCCCCGCAGCTGCGGCCAGAGCTGGGCCAGACGCGTCAGTTTGATGTCGATCTGGCCGGTGAGTTTCTGTTGCAGGCTGCCCTTGCCGCTGATGCTGTTATCGCCGAGGCGGATTTGCAGGGCGTTGAGGTTCCATTGCTCACCGGCACCGTCGGCCTTGGCCTGGAGGATTGCCGGTTGCCCGCGCAATTTGCCTTTGAGGTCGAGGTCGGCGCTGAGGCTCAGGCGATCGTTCTTCATTTCGCCTTTGCTGCGCAGCGGCCCGGCCAGGGTGCCCGGCAACTCCGCAACCCAGTACGCCGGGTTCAGCGCAGAGAGATCCAGCGCCGTGTCCCAGGCGATGCCGTCGGCGAACTGCACATTGACATGACCTTCGGCCTTGCCCTGCCCGGCTTCCATTTTCAATTGCGGCAAGGCGATCTGTTTCAGGCTGCCGCTGAACGGACTGCTCAGGCTGAACGCCCCCGCCGGGCCATCGAGGTCGGCGGCGAAGTTACCGAGGTACTGACCGTCGGTGTAGGAGACTTCGCCGGTGAAGGTACGCAAGGCAACTTGCGGCTCGTCGATTTCGTTATACAGCCGATGCCACGGGAAATCCTGCCAGTTGATGTTGGCCTGAGCCGTGAGGCCCTTGCTCCAGTCAACGCTGCCGGTGAGCTTGAGGCTTTGTTTGTCGTTAGCCGTCAGGTCGAGGCCGGCGATCTGCGCACCGCTGGCATCGACCTTGCCTTTGAGCAGCAGCGCCACCGGGCCTTTATCGGCGGGCAGCGTGGCGTTGCCGTTGAGCTGATAACCGTTTTTCAGGTCACCGTCGCCGGTCAGTACCAATTGATTGAGTTGCAGGGTGTCCGGCAAATCGGCGCTGGGTTTGAACGCCTCGGAGGTGATGCGCACCTTGGCCGGCAGATTTTCCGCCAGCGGTTGCAGTTCGCCGCTCAACTGGCCGTCGAGGTAGCCACGGCTGTCTGCATGCAGGTTGAGGGTTTTCAGCAGATCGCCGTCGACTTTCAACGCCAGCGTCCAGGGGCCTGTGCCTGGGGACGGCAGGCTCAGGTCACCGGCGATGTTCAGCGGCCAATTGCCGGTCGGTTGCAGCAGGCCGGAGAGATTCAGGCTGAGGTCGTCGCGCTGCAGTTTCACGCTGTCGATCTGCAGGCCCTGGGCCGTCCAGTGCGCCGCCAGTTGCAGGCCCTTGAGCTGCTCGCTGCCGTTGAACAACAGGCTGCCGACTTGTACGTCACCGAGTTCGATGGCCACCGGCAGTTGCAGATCCGGCAGTTTGATCGGGCCGCTTTCAGTGGTTTCTTCACTCGGCGGGAATTGCAGAATGACCTGATCGGCCTTGAGCTGTTCGATGCACAAAGTCATGCGGGTCAGGCACAGCGGTGACCAGGCGAAGATTGCCTTGTTCAGCTCGACGCGACTGCTGTCCTGCTGCCACAGCAGATGATCGGCGCTCCATTGGCCACCGAGACGGCCCTGGAAATTCTCCACGCTCAAACCCGGCACCAGGCTCAGCGCCCAACGGCTGCCGGCCTGCGTCCCGAGTACCGCGCTGATGCTCAATACAATTAACAACAGCAACGCCAGCAGTGTCAGTGCCGCTATTTTCAAACCACGCTTCACAGCTCAGGCCCCATGGAAAAGTGCAGCCGGATGCCGCCGTCGTCGTCCAGCGCGTGGGCCAGGTCGAGGCGAATCGGCCCCACCGGCGAGACCCAGCGCACACCGATACCGACCCCGGTCTTGAGGTTCGGCAGTTCGAGTTTGTTGAAGGAGTTGCCCTGGTCGACGAAGGTCGCGACCCGCCATTTCTCGGCAATCGAGTACTGATACTCGACGCTGCCGGCCACCATGTAGCGGCCGCCGATGCGGTCGCCCTTGGAGTTTTCCGGGGACAGGCTCTGGTAGTCGTAACCGCGCACGCTTTGATCGCCGCCGGCGAAGAAACGCAGCGACGGCGGTACCGAGTTGTAACCGTTGGTGGCGCTGCCGCCGACCTGCACCCGACCGAGGAAGCGGTGGTTGTCGAACACCGTGGTCAGGCCCTTGATGAGCGCCGTGCCATATAAAAGGTTGTTGTCCGAGCCAAGGCCTTCTTTCGCCACTTTGCTTTCGAAGGTCAGGCGATAGCCGTTGTGCGGGTCGATGCGGTTGTCGCTTTTCAGGTACGAGTAACTGATGCCGGGCATCAACAAGGTACTCAGGCCGGAGTCGTCGCCAAGTTCATATTCTTCACGCTGCCATTTCAGCGAGATCACTCGCTGCCAGCCGCTGGGCAACTTGCTGTGCCATTCCGGGCCGAAGGTCAGCAGCTTGCTCAGGGTGTCCGAGCCGTCGATGTTTTCAAATTGATAACCACCGGCCCAACGCAGTTTGTCGGTCAGCGGTGGGTCGAGCGGGATGTCATAGAACAACCCGACGTTCTGCCGTGGCGCCGACAACTCGGCTTCCCAGCCGTAACTGTCGCCCTGCGGGTTGACCCAGTGGCGCGTCCAGTTGGCCTTGATCCGTGGGCCGACGTCGGTCGAATAACCGAGGCCCAGGCCCATGGTGCGCGGTTTGCGGGTGTCGAGTTTGACGTCGACCGGGATCACATCGTTTTTCGCCGCCGTCGGCGCCGCATCGACGCGCACACCTTCGAAATAGCCGCTCGACTGCAGGTCGCGGTTGAGTTCGGCGATCAGCTCGGAGTCATACGGATCGCCAGCCTTGAACGGCACCATGCGTTGCAGCAGGTCTTCGTCGAACGGCGTATCGCCCTCGAAACTGACTTTGCCCAGCGCATAACGCGGGCCGCTGTCGTAGATCAATTCAACGTCGGCCACCCCGGCACGCGGGTCGACCAAAAGTTTCTGGCTGGTGAAATGGCCACTGAAAAAGCCGAAGCGCGAGGCCTGGTTCTGGATCAGGCGTTTGGCGTCTTCATAACGCCCATGGTTGAGCACGGCGCCGGACTTGAGCGTGTCACTGCTCGGCACACGAAAGGATTTGAGGGAGGCGGCAGGCCCGTCGACGCGGATGGTGACGTTGCGCAGACGAATCGGTTCGCCGGGATCGATGTTCAGCACCAGGCTCGGCTTTTCGCCGCCCTTCACGTCACTGTCGATCTGCGGCTGGTAATAACCCAAGGCCTGCGCCGCTTTGCGCGCCTGCTCCTCGGCCCCGCGACTGAAGCGCAGCAAGGCTTGTTCGTCACGATCGCCGAGGCTGCCGATATAACCTTCTATATTGGCCTTGAGTTCATCGTTGGACGGTTTGATCCGCACGTCCAATTCACTTTGCGCCAGCGCCGCGCAGCTGGTTAACAGCATGAGCACGCCACTGGTAAATCTTCCTGGAAACTTCATAGGCGCGGATGCTATCACGGGCTTGGGAGCGTGATAGAACAGGAAATTTCCGAAAAAGTTCTATGGCTAAGCCGTTGCAGTTTGTAACACCTGCGGATTGGCGTGGAAAAACACGTGCTCGCGCACCGGGCCGACGGCCACTTCGCCGATCTCTTCGTAGCCCTGGCGTTTATAGAATTCCAGGTAACGCGGGTTGCCGGTGTCGAGCACCACGCCTTGCGAGGTTTCGTCCACCGCGCACCAGTTATGCACGGCGGTCAGTAACTGCTCGCCGAAGTGTTTGCCTTGAAACTGCGGATGAATCCCCAGCAGCGGCAGCATGTGCACGGAGTCGCTGGGCACGCAGGCGGCCACCGCATCGTGATATTCCAGATAGCGCCGGGTGCAGCGGAATCCGGTGCTGAGCACCATGCGCAGGCGCCACGCCCAACTCTCGGTGATGCCCAGGCGACGCTGCGGCGGCGCGATCAGGGCGATGCCGATCAGACGGTCATTGACCAACAGGCCGATGGCCGGCTGATCCTGCAGAAAGTGCTGTTTGACCAGTTCCCGCACCGTGGCCCGCACGCGCTGCTCGTAACCCGGCCGCTCGGCCTCGAACAGGTAACCGAAGGTCGGCTCGTGGCGATAGGCCTGATACAGCAGCGATCGGGCTTCGCGCGAGTAACCGCGGTCGAGCATGTGGATGTCGGCGATGGCGGTCTGGGTTTCAGGCATAACGGTGATTCTCCCCCGGGGCGCGGCTCAAATGACTGCGCTCTTGATGGTACGAACCTTTTGCGGGTGGCGCAGTTCCCCACAGGTATAGACCAACTCGGGATCTTCATCGACCGGGCGGCCGCCATCGCGAGCAGGCTCACTCCTACAGGGGGTACGCATTGCAATTGTAGGAGCGAGCCTGCTCGCGATGGCGTCAGCTCGGGCAACCCACATCCCACAGATGAAAATGATTTCTCCCACCCCACACTGGCCCCCATCCCACATGTCAGCTAGCATCGCCCTTTTGCCGGGACTGCCGACCATGAAGATTGTTTCCTTCAACATCAACGGACTGCGCGCCCGTCCGCATCAGCTCGCAGCGCTGATCGAAAAGCATCAGCCGGACGTGATCGGCCTGCAGGAAACCAAGGTTCACGACGACCAGTTCCCGCTGGAAGAAGTGCGTGCGCTGGGTTATCACGTTTATTTCCACGGCCAGAAAGGCCATTACGGCGTCGCGCTACTGTCGCGCAAAGAGCCGATCGCGATTCACAAAGGCTTCGCCAGCGATGAAGAAGACGCGCAGCGTCGCTTTATCTGGGGCACTTTCGCCGACGCCAATGGCGTGCCGGTGACCATCATGAACGGCTACTTCCCGCAGGGCGAAAGCCGCGACCACCCGACCAAATTCCCGGCCAAGCAACGCTTCTACAGCGACCTGCAAACCCTGCTGGAAAGCCAGTTCCACAACGAGCAGCCGCTGGTGGTGATGGGCGATGTGAACATTTCCCCGGAGGACTGCGACATCGGCATCGGCCCGGACAACATGAAGCGCTGGTTGAAAACCGGCAAATGCAGCTTCCTGCCGGAAGAGCGCGAGTGGATGGCCCGCCTGAAAAACTGGGGCCTGACCGACAGCTATCGCCACCTGAACCCGGACGTGACCGACATGTTCAGCTGGTTCGACTATCGCAGCCGTGGTTTTGAAGACGAACCGAAGCGCGGGCTGCGCATCGACGTGATCCTCGCCTCCCACGGCTTGCTGCCGCGGGTCAAGGATGCGGGCGTGGACTATGAACTGCGCGGGATGGAAAAGCCGTCGGATCATGCGCCGATCTGGCTTGAACTGGCCTGATCTCAAGCTTTAAGAGAACCTTGTAGGAGTGAGCCTGCTCGCGATGACGGTGGATCAGTCGATGTGTTTATTGACTGATACTCCGCCATCGCGAGCAGGCTCACTCCTACATTGGATCACTGTCATGTTTTGGTCATGCGCCTGACTTAATCTCCCCGGCAATCCCCTTGGCTTGATTCGGTGCCGGAATGATCCTGCGTGTTCTGTTCGCTTTTCTGTCGAGTGCATGGCTGACGGTCAGTGCCGCCACCCTGCCCATCCCTGAAAACGGCCCGGCATTGCGGATTCAGGGTTCCAACACCATTGGCGCCGACCTTGGCCCGGCGTTGGTTGAAGGCTTTCTGCAGGACCAGGGCCTGCTGAAAATTCACCGCGAGAACCCCGACGCCGCCAACGAACAACACATCGTCGGCCAGACTGCCCAAGGCAAACGGGTGGTGATTGAAGTCGCCGCCCACGGTTCCAGCACCGGCTTCACTGCACTGAAAAGCGCCAGTGCCGACCTCGCCGCTTCTTCCCGCCCGATCAAGGACAGTGAACTGCTCAGCCTGCAAGCGCTCGGCGACTTGAAAAGCGCCGCCGCCGAGCAGGTGATTGCCATCGACGGCTTGGCGATCATCCTTAACCCCGGCAACCCACTGCAGCAACTAGACACCGAGCAACTGGCGCGGATCTTCGCCGGTGAGGTGAAAACCTGGGAAGACCTCGGCGGTCGCGGCGGCGCGATTCATTTATATGCGCGGGATGATCAGTCCGGCACTTACGACACGTTCAAGGAACTGGTGCTGGGTCGGCGTGGGAAAAGTCTGAGTTCCAGTGCGAAACGCTTCGAATCCAGCGAGCAATTGTCCGACGCGGTGAGCAGTGATCCGCAGGGTATCGGTTTCATCGGTCTACCGTATGTGCGTCAGGCCAAAGCCGTGGCGATTGCCGACGGCGCATCGCAATCGATGTTGCCGCTCAACAGTCTGATTGCCACTGAGGACTATCCGCTGTCGCGGCGCCTGTTCTTTTATCTGCCGCCGGGCAACCAGAATCCGTGGGCATCGGCACTGGTGGCGTTTGCGCAAAGCCCACAGGGCCAGAAGATTGTCGCGGCCAACGGCTTCATCAGCCAGACCGTGCACGCGATGACCGTGACACCGAATGCGCTGATGCCCGAGGGTTATCAATCCCTCAGCCGCCATGCCCAGCGTCTGACGGTGAATTTCCGTTTCGAGGAAGGCAGCGCCAGCCTCGACAACAAGGCGCGGCAGGATCTGGCGCGGGTGCTCGACTATATACAGCGCCACGACAAGACCGAGCGCGCGGTGACGCTGGTGGGGTTTGGCGACGAGAAAGACGATCCGGCCCGCGCCGACCTGCTGTCAAAGCTGCGGGCGATGGCGGTGCGCCGTGAATTGGTGAAGAACGGCGTGGTGATGCGCGAAGTGCGCGGGTTTGGCGCGTTGATGCCGGTGGCGGCGAACAGTGCGGATGAAGGCAGGATCAAGAATCGGCGGGTTGAGGTTTGGGTGTATTGAATCTGATGTTGATGGACTGAATGGGCTGGCCCCTTCGCGAGCAGGCTCGCTCCCGCAGTGATCGCATTCTTCCATTTGGTATGCGGTCTAATGTGGGAGCGAGCCTGCTCGCGAAGCCGGCGACGCGGTCTTAATGACCGCTGCGCAGCATTTCCTTCGGCACATACTTGCCAATCTCGAACTTGCCGATTGCCGCGCGGTGCACTTCGTCCGGGCCGTCGGCCAGGCGCAGGGTGCGCTGCATGGCGTACATATAGGCCAGCGGGAAATCGTTGGAAACCCCGGCCCCGCCGTGGATCTGGATCGCCCGGTCGATCACCCGCAGCGCCACGTTCGGCGCGACGACCTTGATCTGCGCGATCTCGCTCTTCGCCACTTTGTTGCCGACGGTGTCCATCATGTACGCCGCTTTCAGGGTCAGCAGGCGTGCCATGTCAATTTCCATGCGCGAGTCAGCGATCTTGTCGACGTTACCGCCCAGACGCGCCAATGGCTTGCCGAACGCGGTGCGACTCACCGAACGTCTGCACATCAATTCCAGCGCACGTTCAGCCATGCCGATCGAACGCATGCAGTGGTGAATGCGGCCCGGGCCAAGGCGACCCTGAGCGATTTCAAAGCCGCGTCCTTCACCGAGCAGGACGTTTTCGTACGGCACGCGCACGTTGTCGAACAACACTTCGGCGTGGCCGTGCGGTGCATCGTCGTAGCCGAATACCGGCAGCGGGCGGACGATTTTCACCCCGGGGGTGTCGACCGGCACGAGGATCATCGAGTGCTGCGCATGGCGCGGTGCGTCAGGGTTGCTCAGGCCCATGAAGATCAGAATCTTGCAGCGCGGATCGCAGGCGCCGGAAGTCCACCATTTCTTGCCGTTGATCACCCATTCATCGCCATCACGCACGGCGCGGGCGGCCATGTTGGTGGCGTCGGACGAGGCCACGTCCGGCTCGGTCATGGCGAACGCCGAGCGGATCTCGCCGCGTAGCAGCGGTTCGAGCCAGCGCTGCTTCTGCTCTTCGTTGGCGTAGCGCACCAGCACTTCCATGTTGCCGGTGTCCGGCGCCGAGCAGTTGAACGGCTCCGGCCCCAACAACGAACGGCCCATGATTTCCGCCAGCGGTGCATATTCAAGGTTGGTCAGGCCGGCGCCGAGTTCCGATTCCGGCAGGAACAGATTCCACAGCCCTTCGGCCTTGGCCTTGGCTTTGAGCTCTTCCATGATCGCGGTCGGCTGCCAGCGATCACCCTCGGCAACCTGGCGTTCGAACACGGCTTCGGCCGGGTAAACGTAAGTGTCCATGAACGCGGTCACGCGCTCACGCAGTTCTTGCACCTTGGGCGAATAAGCGAAATCCATGAGCAATTACCTTCTATGGGCAGAGGTTGTTCAGATCATGCAATCGATGCTAGAACAGCGCGGATAATTTACCTAGCCTATTCTCGGCGTGTATAAACATTCATCACCGATATATGATCCGCTGATCGTCAGCCCCTAGAACAAGAGAAGCCGCGTTATGAATCTGAGTAAGGTCGACCTCAACCTTTTCATCGTCTTCGACGCGATTTACACCGAAGCCAACCTGACCCGCGCCGGGCAGATTGTCGGGATTACCCAGCCGGCGGTGTCCAACGCGCTGGCGCGGTTGCGCGAGACCTTCAACGATCCGCTGTTCGTGCGCACCGCCCAAGGCATGGTGCCGACGCCGATGGCACAGAACATCATCGGCCCGGTGCGCAACGCGCTGTCGCTGCTGCGGGTGTCAGTCCAGGAGAGCCGGATTTTCAACCCGGCGCAGGCGGTGAAGACTTATCGCATCAGCATGACCGACCTCACTGAGGCGGTGATCCTGCCGCCGCTGTTCCAGCGTTTGCGGCGTCTGGCGCCGACGGTGATCATTGAAAGTTTCCTGTCGAAACGCCGCGAGACCACCAAGGAACTGGCTGCCGGACGCCTGGATTTCGCCGTCGATGCCCCGCTCAACACCGACCCGCAGGTGCGCCACGTCAAGCTGATGGAAGACCGTTACGTCTGTGCGATGCGCAAGGGCCATCCGCTGGCGGGCAAGGAAAAACTGTCGCTGGATGACTATCTGTCGCTGACCCACATCCATATATCCAGTCGCCGCAGCGGGCTGGGCTATGTGGATCTGGCGCTGGGCAAAATGGGCATTCAGCGCAAGATCGCCCTGCGCTCGCAGCATTATCTGATGGCGTCGCAGGTCATGCAGCAGACCGACATGGTGATGACGATACCCGAGCGCTTTGCCCGGCGTAACGACTTGCATGCGTTCAACCTGCCGGTCAACGACGTGCCGCCGCTGGAGACTCACCTGTACTGGCATGAAAGCACCGACCAGGACCCGGCCAATCGCTGGATGCGCGAGCAGATCATCGAGTTGTGCCAGCAGGTGGCGGCGCAGGAGAAGAAGCTGGAGAAGGTGTAAGTCTTTGCACCGAGTCGCTGGCATCGCGAGCAGGCTCACTCCTACATACGACCGCGTTTCAATTGTAGGAGTGAGCCTGCTCGCGATGAGGCCCACAAGAACACCGCAGATCATCCTGCTTGACGTAAACGTCAACTCGCCATTAGCTTAGCGCCAAGACCTTTTTCCGAGCGCTTTCATGAGCAGCCAGACCTACAGCATTTCCGACCTCGCCCGCGAGCTGGACATCACCACCCGGGCGATCCGCTTTTATGAAGAACAAGGCCTGCTCAGCCCTGAGCGCCGTGGCCAGGAACGCATTTATTCACCGCGCGACAAGGTCAGCCTGAAGCTGATCCTGCGTGGCAAGCGCATCGGTTTCTCGCTGGCCGAATGCCGTGAGCTGATCGAGCTCTACGACCCGTCCAGCGGTAACACCAAACAGCTCAACAGCATGCTGGCAAAAATCGGCGAGCGCCGCGAACAGCTAGAGCAGCAGTTGCTCGACATCGAACAGATGAAGCTGGAACTCGATACCGCTGAAGAACGCTGCGTGCAGGCGTTGGAGCAGACGCTGAAGAGCCAGCAGATAGCGCAGTAATCAGCCACAACTCATTCCCTGTGGGAGCGGGCTTGCTCGCGAAGGCGGAGTGTCAGGCGACAAATTTTGTATCTGATACACCGCCTTCGCGAGCAAGCCCGCTCCCACAGGGACCTCATGTAATTCCGAAAATGAGCAGGTCAACCCATGTCCCTCCCCTCCCAAGTACGCCTGATCGAAGTCGGCCCGCGCGATGGCCTGCAGAACGAAGCCCAACCGATCAGCGTGGCTGACAAGGTGCAACTGGTCGACGCCCTGAGCGCCGCCGGCCTTGGCTATATCGAAGTCGGCAGTTTCGTCTCGCCGAAATGGGTGCCGCAGATGGCCGGTTCCGCCGAAGTGTTCGCGCAGATCCAGCGCAAACCCGGCGTGACCTACGGCGCACTGGCGCCGAACCTGCGCGGCTTTGAAGACGCGCTGGCTGCCGGTGTGAAAGAAGTGGCGGTGTTCGCTGCGGCGTCCGAGGCGTTCTCGCAGCGCAACATCAATTGCTCGATCAGCGAAAGCCTGGCGCGCTTCGCACCGATCATGGAAGCGGCGAAACAGCAGGGCGTTACCGTGCGCGGTTACGTGTCCTGCGTGCTCGGTTGCCCCTATGAAGGCGAGGTCGCGCCGGAGCAAGTGGCGATGGTCGCGCGCGAGTTGTATGCGATGGGCTGCTACGAAGTATCCCTCGGCGACACCATCGGCACCGGCACCGCCGGCGCGACCCGGCGGCTGTTCGAAGTGGTGTCGGCGCAAGTGCCACGGGAAAAACTCGCCGGGCACTTCCACGACACCTACGGCCAGGCGATGGCCAACATCTATGCCAGCCTGCTGGAAGGTATCGCGGTGTTCGACAGCTCTATCGCCGGCCTCGGCGGCTGCCCGTACGCCAAAGGCGCGAGCGGTAACGTCGCCACCGAAGACGTGGTGTACCTGCTCAATGGTCTGGGCATCGAGACCGGTATCGACCTGGACGCCCTGATTGCAGCGGGTCAGCAGATCAGCGCGGTGCTCGGTCGCCCGAGCGGTTCGCGCGTGGCCAAGGCCCGTAACGCCCAGTGAGGGTGAAGGTGTTACCGCTGTGTCGGAAACGTGGGCGTGGTCGAGTAACACGGAAACAAATTGTCTGGTTTGCCCAGAAGGAAAAATCCTTCAAAAATCTCAAATCATTGATTTAAAAGGATTTTAAAAAGTTGGCACGGCTTCTGCTATCTCTATGGCATAACAAGAATAAAAAGCAGCAAACCAATAAAAATAAGACGTACCGACTCTGACATAACAAAAACAACACGGCAGAGACGCAGCTAACAGATTTTTTTGGAGAAGGTGTGCTTTTCAGGGTGCTCTCAGGAGTGACCCGCAACCGGGCAGAGAACAATAAAACTACCTTCAGGTAGCTCCCGAATCGGTTGGATCGTTTAACGAGAAAGCAGATCAGCGCTCAAAAAAATACGTTTGCTCTTGACCCCGGATGGGGGTCGCCAAAAACAGCGGTAAAGGGCCACGGTTGCCAAAAACAACAACAGACCGCCCCTCAATAATAAAAAAGAGCACGCGACGACAAAATTAAAGGGGAGCCTCGGCTCCCCTTTGTGCTTTCTGTGATTTCTTAATTCCCCCAAATCCCTGTGGGAGCTGGCTTGCCAGCGATTGCGGTAGATCATTCAACATTGATGCTGGCTGACCCGACGCCATCGCTGGCAAGCCAGCTCCCACATTGTTTGTGTTCACCGCTCGACTGTCTTCAGCTCCTCGATACTGATCTCACGCATCCGAAACTTCTGGATCTTGCCCGTCACCGTCATCGGAAACTCCTCCACAAACTTGAAGTAACGCGGCGTCTTGAAGTGCGCGATGCGCTCCTTGCACCACGCTTGCAGCTCTTGTTCGGTGGCATTGTGGCCGGGGTGGAATTTGATCCAGGCGACAATCTCCTCGCCGTAACGCGAGCACGGAATGCCGATCACCTGTACGTCCGCCACCGCCGGGTGGGTGAAGAAAAACTCTTCGAGCTCACGCGGATAAACGTTCTCGCCGCCGCGAATGATCATGTCCTTGTTACGCCCGGCGATGTTCACGTAACCCTCATCGTTCATGCTCGCCAGATCGCCGGTGTGCATCCATCCGGCCTCGTCGATGGCTTCGGCCGTGGCTTGCGGGTTGCTCCAGTAACCGAGCATCACACTGTAACCGCGGGTGCACAGCTCACCGATGGTGCCGCGCGGCACCAGGTTGCCCGCCTCGTCGATGATTTTGCTTTCCAGTTGCGGCTGGGTGCGGCCGACGGTGGTGACGCGCAGTTCAAGTTCATCGTTGGGTCCGGTCTGCAGCGACACCGGACTGGTCTCGGTCATGCCGTAGGCAATCTGCACTTCGCTCATGTGCATCTCGCTGATGACCCGGCGCATTACCTCGATCGGGCAAGTGGCGCCGGCCATGATCCCGGTGCGCAGGGTCGACAGGTCGAACTCGGCCCGCTGCGGCTGATCAAGCATGGCGATGAACATGGTTGGCACGCCATAGAGGCCGGTGGCTTGTTCTTCGGCGACGGTTTGCAGGGTCAGTAACGGGTCGAACGCGTCGTTGGGATAAATCATGGTGCTGGCGTGGGTGATGCAGCCGAGGTTGCCCATGACCATGCCGAAGCAGTGATACAGCGGCACGGGGACCACCAGGCGGTCGCTCGGGGTCAGGCCGATGCTTTCGCCGACCATGTAACCGTTGTTGAGGATGTTGTAGTGACTGAGGGTCGCGCCCTTGGGGAAACCGGTGGTGCCGGAGGTGTACTGGATGTTCACCGGTTGATCGAAGTGCAGACTGTCGCTGCGTTCACGCAGTTGTTCGGGCGAAACACTGCTCGCCAGATCGGCCAGTTGCGACCACGGCAGGAAGCCCGACGGTGGCTGTGCGTCGAGGCTGATCACCCCGCGCAAATCCGCCAGGCGTTCGCTGCGCAACTGGCCGATGGATTGCTCGGCGAGTTCCGGCACCAGTCCTTGCAGCATGGCGTGGTAGTTGGAGGACTTGAACGCGCTGGCGCAAACCAGCCACTGGCACCCGGACTGTTTGAGCACGTATTCCAGTTCGGAGCTGCGGTAGGCCGGGTTGATGTTGACCAGGATCACGCCGATCTTCGCCGTGGCGATTTGCGTGATGCACCACTGCGCGCAGTTCGGCGCCCAGATGCCGAGCCGATCTCCCGCCTGCAAACCCAGCGCCAGCAAGGCTCTGGCGTGCAGGTCGACGCTATCGGCCAGTTGCTGCCAGGTATAACGCAACTGCTGATGCCTTACGACCAGCGCCTCGCCGTGCGGGTGTTGCGCAACCGTCTGATCAAACTTCTGCCCGATGGTCATCGCCAGCAAGGCTTTGTCCTGTGAGCCACGGGTGTAGCTGCGCTGCGGGTTTGCACTGGGTTGATCCATGATGACCCCTATTGTCTTTATTAGTGGGTTTACCGGGATTTTGCTCTTGGCGGGAGTCAACTGTGGCGAGGGGATTCATCCCCGATGGTGTGCGAAGCGCACCCTCAGTTTTTCCTGTTGAACCGCATTCACAGGTTTTGGGTCGGCTTCGCCAACCATCGGGGATAAATCCCCTCACCACACAAGCCCGCTCCCACCAAAAGCACTCCGTTTTCAATCCTGAACTGCCCCTACTCTCGCTCAAGTTGACGTTAACGTAAAGGGTGATTGACAGCCAACCATCGCAGGCTTACGTTAACGTAAAGGTGAGAGCCATTGACCGCCCTCCCCACCCTACAAAAAAGCCAAAAGGTGACCCATGAGCTACCCATCCCTGAACTTCGCCCTCGGTGAAACCATCGACATGCTGCGCGATCAGGTTCAGTCCTTCGTCGCCGATCAGATCGCCCCACGCGCCGCGCAGATCGACCGCGACAACCTGTTCCCGGCCGACATGTGGCGCAAATTCGGTGACATGGGCCTGCTCGGCATCACCGTGCCGGAAGAGTACGGCGGTGCGGGTCTGGGTTACCTGGCGCACGTGGTGGCGATGGAAGAAATCAGCCGCGGCTCGGCTTCCGTGGCGCTGTCCTACGGCGCGCACTCCAATCTCTGCGTCAACCAGATCAACCGCAACGGCAACCACGAACAGAAATCCAAATACCTGCCGAAGCTGATCAGCGGCGAACACGTCGGCGCCCTCGCCATGAGCGAGCCGAACGCCGGTTCCGACGTGGTTTCGATGAAACTGCGCGCCGACAAGCGCGGCGACCGCTTCGTGCTCAATGGCAGCAAGACCTGGATCACCAACGGCCCTGACGCCAACACCTACGTGATCTACGCCAAGACCGACCTGGAAAAAGGCCCGCACGGCATCACCGCGTTCATCATCGAGCGCGACTGGAAAGGCTTCAGCCGCAGCAACAAGTTCGACAAGCTCGGCATGCGCGGTTCCAACACCTGCGAGCTGTTCTTCGATGACGTCGAAGTGCCAGAAGAAAATATCCTCGGCGTGCTCAATGGCGGCGTGAAAGTGCTGATGAGTGGCCTCGATTATGAACGCGTGGTGCTGTCCGGCGGCCCGACCGGGATCATGCAGTCGTGCATGGACCTGATCGTGCCGTACATCCACGATCGCAAGCAGTTCGGCCAGAGCATCGGCGAATTCCAGCTGATCCAGGGCAAAGTCGCCGACATGTACACCCAGCTCAACGCCAGTCGCGCCTACCTGTATGCAGTCGCTCAGGCCTGCGAGCGTGGCGAAACCACGCGCAAGGACGCCGCCGGGGTGATCCTCTACACCGCCGAACGCGCCACGCAAATGGCCCTCGACGCGATCCAGATTCTTGGCGGCAACGGCTACATCAACGAATTCCCGGCCGGGCGTCTGCTGCGTGATGCCAAGCTTTACGAAATCGGCGCGGGCACCAGTGAGATCCGGCGCATGCTGATCGGCCGCGAACTGTTCAACGAAACCCGCTAAAACGGAGCTGCACATGGCTATCCTGCATACCCAGCTCAATCCCCGTTCAGCGGAGTTCGCCGCCAACAGCGCGGCGATGCTTGAACAGGTCGACGCGCTGCACACCCTGCTCGCCCAAGTGGCGCAGGGCGGCGGCGCGAAAGCCCAGGAACGTCACACCTCGCGCGGCAAACTGCTGCCGCGCGAGCGGATCAATCGTCTGCTCGATCCGGGCTCGCCGTTTCTCGAGTTCAGCCAGCTCGCCGCACACGCCGTGTATGGCGAAGAAGTACCGGCCGCCGGGGTGATTGCCGGGATCGGCCGGGTCGAAGGCGTCGAGTGCGTGATCGTCGCCAACGACGCGACAGTGAAAGGTGGCTCGTACTACCCGCTGACCGTGAAAAAACACCTGCGCGCGCAGACCATCGCCCAGCAGAACCGCCTGCCGTGCATCTATCTGGTGGACTCGGGCGGCGCCAACCTGCCGCGTCAGGACGAAGTGTTCCCGGATCGCGAACACTTTGGCCGGATCTTCTTCAACCAGGCCAACATGAGCGCCATGGGCATTCCGCAGATCGCCGTGGTCATGGGTTCGTGCACCGCGGGCGGCGCTTATGTGCCGGCGATGGCTGACGAAGCAATCATGGTGCGCAATCAGGCAACGATTTTCCTCGCCGGCCCACCGCTGGTGAAAGCCGCGACCGGTGAAGTGGTCAGCGCCGAGGACTTGGGCGGTGCGGATATGCACTGCAAGATTTCCGGCGTGGCCGACCATTACGCCGAGAGCGACGAGCACGCCCTCGCCCTCGCCCGCCGCAGCGTCGCCAACCTCAACTGGCGCAAGCTCGGCGAAGTGCAGCAGCGCACGCCGATTGCGCCGCTGTACGCCAGCGACGAGTTATATGGCGTGGTTTCGGCCGACGCCAAACAGCCGTTCGATGTGCGCGAAGTCATTGCGCGGCTGGTCGACGGTTCGGTGTTCGATGAATTCAAGGCATTGTTCGGCACCACGCTGGTCTGCGGTTTCGCGCACCTGCATGGATACCCGATCGCGATCCTCGCCAACAACGGCATCCTCTTCGCCGAAGCCGCGCAAAAAGGCGCGCACTTCATCGAACTGGCCTGCCAGCGCGGCATTCCGCTGCTGTTCCTGCAGAACATCACCGGCTTCATGGTCGGCCAGAAATATGAGGCCGGCGGCATCGCCAAACACGGCGCGAAACTGGTGACCGCCGTGGCTTGTGCCAAAGTGCCGAAATTCACCGTGATCATCGGCGGCAGTTTCGGCGCCGGCAACTACGGCATGTGCGGGCGCGCTTACGATCCGCGCTTCCTGTGGATGTGGCCGAATGCGCGCATCGGCGTGATGGGTGCCGAGCAGGCGGCGGGCGTGCTGGTGCAGGTCAAGCGCGAGCAGGCCGAACGCAGCGGCCAAGCCTTCAGCGCCGCGCAGGAAGCCGAGATCAAACAACCGATCCTCGACCAGTACGAAGAGCAGGGTCACCCCTACTACTCCAGCGCACGCCTATGGGACGACGGCGTCATCGACCCGGCGCAGACCCGCGATGTGCTGGCCTTGGCCTTGTCCGCGTCGTTGAACGCGCCTATCGAACCGAGCCGCTTCGGCGTGTTCCGGATGTGATGCTTTTTTTGTGGGAGCGAGCCTGCTCGCGAAGACGGTCTGTCAGCTCCGGATACTTCGACTGATACACCGCTTTCGCGAGCAGGCTCGCTCCCACAAGAACCGTGGAGACGGAAGAATATGAGCGACTTCAACACCCTCGAACTGCAGAGCGACCCAAGGGGTTTCGCCACCCTGTGGCTCAATCGTGCGGAAAAGAACAACGCGTTCAACGCCGAAATGATCCGCGAACTGATCCTCGCACTGGACAAGGTTGCCAGCGACGCCAGCCTGCGTTTCCTGTTGGTGCGCGGGCGTGGCAAGCATTTCAGCGCCGGCGCCGATCTGGCGTGGATGCAGCAATCGGCCGAACTCGATTACCACACCAACCTGGACGATGCCCGCGAACTGGCGGAGCTGATGTACAACCTCGCCAAGCTGAAAATCCCGACCGTGGCCGTGGTGCAGGGCGCGGCGTTCGGCGGCGCGCTGGGGCTGATCAGTTGCTGCGACATGGCAATCGGCGCCGATGACGCGCAATTCTGTCTGTCGGAAGTGCGTATCGGCCTGGCGCCGGCGGTGATCAGTCCGTTCGTGGTGCAGGCCATCGGCGAACGTGCCGCGCGTCGTTATGCGCTGACTGCCGAGCGCTTCGGCGGGCAGCGTGCGCGAGAAATCGGTTTGTTGTCCGACAGCTACCCGGCCGCCGAGCTTGATCAAGCCGTCGAGCAATGGATCGACAACCTGCTGCTCAACAGTCCGGCCGCGATGCGCGCCAGCAAGGATCTGTTGCGCGAAGTCGGCAACGGCGCGCTGACCCCGGCGCTGCGCCGCTACACCGAAAACGCCATCGCGCGCATCCGCGTCAGCCCTGAAGGCCAGGAAGGCTTGCGCGCCTTCCTGCAAAAACGTCCGCCAAGCTGGCAAGCCGCAACCACCCCCAAGGAGCCGCGTTGATGAGCGCACCTGTTCTCACCACCCTGCTGGTGGCCAACCGCGGCGAGATCGCTTGCCGGGTCATGCGTACCGCCAAGGCGCTGGGCCTGACCACCGTCGCCGTGCACAGCGCCACCGACCGCGAAGCGCGGCACAGCCGCGAAGCGGATATCCGCGTTGATCTCGGGGGCAGCAAAGCCGCCGACAGCTATCTGCAAATCGACAAACTGATCGCAGCGGCCAAGGCCAGCGGCGCGCAGGCGATTCACCCGGGTTACGGTTTCCTGTCGGAGAATGCCGGCTTCGCCCGTGCCATTGAACAGGCCGGGCTGATTTTCCTCGGCCCGCCCGCTTCGGCCATCGACGCGATGGGCAGCAAATCCGCAGCCAAGGCGCTGATGGAAACCGCCGGTGTGCCGCTGGTGCCGGGCTATCACGGCGAGGCGCAGGATCTCGAAACCTTCCGCGATGCCTGCGCACGCATTGGCTATCCGGTGCTGCTCAAGGCCACGGCCGGTGGCGGCGGCAAAGGTATGAAAGTGGTTGAGGACGTCAGCCAACTGGCCGAAGCGCTGGCCTCGGCGCAGCGTGAGGCGCAGTCGTCGTTCGGCGATTCGCGGATGCTGGTGGAGAAATACCTGCTCAAACCACGCCATGTGGAAATTCAGGTGTTCGCCGATCAGCATGGCAACTGCCTGTACCTCAACGAGCGTGATTGCTCGATCCAGCGCCGGCACCAGAAGGTCGTCGAAGAAGCCCCGGCCCCGGGCCTGACCCCGGAACTGCGCCGCGCCATGGGCGAAGCGGCCGTGCGTTCGGCGCAGGCGATCGGTTACGTCGGTGCCGGCACCGTCGAGTTTCTGCTCGATGCGCGTGGCGAATTCTTCTTCATGGAGATGAACACGCGCTTGCAGGTCGAGCACCCGGTCACCGAAGCGATCACTGGCCTCGATCTGGTGGCGTGGCAGATTCTTGTGGCGCGCGGTGAAGCGCTGCCGATCACCCAGGATCAGGTGCCGCTCAATGGCCATGCGATTGAAGTGCGCCTGTATGCCGAAGATCCGTCGAATGATTTCCTTCCGGCTACCGGTCGCCTGGATTTGTACCGTGAATCGGCAGGAGGACCTGGGCGTCGGGTGGACAGCGGGGTTGCAGAAGGCGATGAAATTTCGCCGTTCTACGACCCGATGCTCGGTAAGCTGATCGCCTGGGGCGAGGATCGCGAGCAGGCGCGCCTACGGCTGTTGAGCATGCTTGATGAGTTCGCGATTGGCGGCTTGAAGACCAACATCAACTTCCTGCGGCGGATCATCGCGCATCCCGCGTTTGCTGCGGCGGAGCTGGATACCGGGTTTATTCCGCGTTATCAGGAAACGCTGCTGCCCGCTCCGGGTGAGCTGAGCGATGAGTTCTGGCAGACCGCAGCGCAGGCTTTCGCGCAGAGTCTGCCGGGCGCTGTTCGGGCGGATGACCTGGGTTCGCCGTGGGCGTTGAACAGCGGGTTGCGCGCAGGGTTGCCGGCGGAAGTCACCTTGCACTTGAGCTGCGAAGGTCAGGATCGGGCGTTGACCTTGGGCAGCACCGACAACGCCAAACTGTCGGATGAAGCATTGGTCGTCGAGCACGATGGCGTACGTCGCACCTTGCGCGCCATTCGTCAGGGCGATTCGCTGTACCTGCAATGGGAAGGCGAGTTGCGGCGTATTCAGATGTTCGACCCAATCAGCGCCGTCGACGCCAGCCACAGCCATCAGGGCGGTCTGACTGCGCCAATGAACGGCAGCATCGTGCGGGTGTTGGTGGAGGCCGGGCAATCGGTCGAGGCCGGTGCGCAACTGGTGGTGCTGGAGGCGATGAAGATGGAGCACAGCATTCGCGCGCCCCATGCGGGAGTGATCAAAGCGCTGTATTGCCAGGAAGGCGAAATGGTCGGCGAAGGCAGCGCTTTGGTTGAATTGGAAGCCGTGTAAATGGGAGATCGATCCTACGCCGAGCGAGGATCGATCGGACTAGAAACGCGCCGTGGCTTGAACCACCACGCCGATGATTCGACACTCATCGGTGAACAGGGCTTTGGGCCAAGTCGGATTGAGCGGTACCAGATAACGCTGGCCGCCCTCTTCGTCGAGCTTGCGAAAGATCGCTTCATCGCAGCCCTGCCACTGGGCGATCACCAGTTTGCCGGGCAGCGCTTCCACCTCCGGATCCACCAGGATCAGCATGCCTTCGGCGATGCTCTGACCTGAAGGTGCGGTCATCGAATTTCCCGTCACGGTCAGCCAGAACGCTGCGCCACGGGCGTGATAATCCGTCAGTTCGAAGCGCTGCTTGTCATGCGTCGGGGCGTAAGCGGCGGTTGCACTCTCGCGCGATTCGCACGGCGTGTGCCAATCGCTGACCGGATAGCGGAAATACGGGTTGTACTTCTGCGCCAGCGGCATCTCGTCATCGTCGGTCTCCTGCGGCTCGCGAATCACCAGCACCACTTCCAGGAAGTCCATCCCCAGCGCCTGCAATACGCGGTTCATTTCCGTAATACCCGGCTCGCGACGTTTGTTCAGCCAATGGCCGATCCCGCCCTGGGACATGCCGACGCGCTCTCCGAGCTCTGTTTGAGTGATTTTGAGTTCACTCATTTTGGCCTTGACCAACTCAATCCATTTATCCATGTGCGGCACCTTACTTGCCCCGCCTTCGGCCGGCAAAACACATATTGTAGTATTTAAATTCTGGTCACAACTACGCATCGTACTATGCTGGAAGCACGGACTTTCAATCGAACAAGGAGTGACCCTTCACCATGAATATCAGCAGCAAAGACTTGCCCGATCTGCAAATGGACACCACGTTCACCTCCCCTCAAGGCAACGCGGCAGCGCAGCGAGCACTGGACTATTACTTGAAACCAGCTGTTTCAGAACCCGAGGTCGAGGAGCGATTTTTCAATGTGAAACGCCATCTCAGCGGCGAAGAAGCTCTGGTGCACGCGTCGGATCTGTTGCGCTGTGCAGCGGCCACGGCTTTCAAGGCAGCCGAAAACCTGCAGGGCGCGAGCCGCGACCTGGCATTTTCGGTGGTGCATATGGTGGATATGGCGCGGGCGATGGTCGACCATTCAATTGATGGCGAACAGCTCTGACGGATACCGGAAGCGGACGGACAGGAAAGAATTTCCCCATCGAGCAGATAAAAACATTTGACTTGCAAATGATAATGATTATTATTGCAAGCAGCTGGTCGCGAGATCAGTCGATGGACCAGAGACCTTAGGTCGGTCTTCTGGACTATCTCCTCATCAGGCTAATCACGGTTTTTGACCCGGCTTTTTGCCGGGTCTTTTTTTGCCCGTTTTTCGGGCTTATGGCTTCAGGCTAATGAAGTCTTTGGGTGCTGCAAATTCGATGGCGCGGATAATATCAAAAGAATATCGCTTGGCAAGCAAAGCCCGGCCCGATTGGGGCAAACTAATGACAATTAGCACTTGAGAATCAATCGCACACTCTCTAAGCTGCTTGCGCGTCATGGAAGACGCCCCCCACGCAACCCGCAATTTCCCTCGGTTTCAGCCCTGTCTTGCGTGTAAAGTAGCCGCCATAAAAATCATATTCAGGAACCGATTATGACCGTGGCCAAATCTTCGTTCGACATCAGCGCCAACTTCGACAGCGGCAACATCCAAGTCATCGACATCTCCAACCCGCTCAACCCGGTTCTGGCCATTCGCCCGGATACCCGGAGCGCTCACTTCCAGTGGTTCCACTTCAAGGCCAGCGGCCTGCATGTTCATCAGGAACACTGGTTTCGCCTGGTCAACGCCAGCCAATCCTCCTACAACAAAGCCTGGACCGGCTATCAGGCTGTTGCGTCCTACGACCATGTGAATTGGTTTCGTATTCCTACCAGTTTCGAAGGCGACAGCCTGCGCTTCTGCCTCGAAGCCGAGCAGACCCACGCCTGGTTCGCCTACTTCGAACCCTACAGCCGAGGTCGTCACGACTGGCTGATCGAGCAAGCGCTGACCAAGGCCGGCACCGAACTGCTGGCCACCGGCAAAAGCGTCGAGGGTCGTGACATTCAGCTGCTGCGCAAGGGCAGCGGCGCCGAAGGCCAGCGCAAAGTCTGGATCATCGCGCAACAGCACCCGGGCGAACATATGGCCGAATGGTTCATGGAAGGCGTGATCGAACGCCTGGAGCGCCACGACGACCCGGTGCTGAACAAGCTGCTGGCCAGCGCCGATCTGTATCTGGTACCGAACATGAACCCGGACGGCGCCTTCCACGGGCATTTGCGTACCAACGCCATGGGCCAGGACCTGAACCGCGCCTGGCAGAGCGCCAGTCAGGACATCAGCCCAGAGGTACTTTTCGTACAACAGCAGATGGAAAAGTACGGCGTCGATCTATTCCTCGACGTACACGGTGATGAAGAAATTCCCCACGTGTTCACCGCCGGTTGCGAAGGCAACCCGGGTTACACGCCGCGCATCGAGAAGCTCGAAGAGCATTTCCGCACGCACCTCAAGCACACCACGAAAGACTTCCAGACCAAATATGGCTACACCCGCGACGAACCGGGTCAGGCCAACATGACCCTGGCCTGCAACGCGGTCGGCCAGAAATACGACTGCCTGTCGCTAACCCTGGAAATGCCGTTCAAGGATCACGACGACCATCCGAACAAAGAAACGGGCTGGTCGGGCAAGCGCTCGAAACAGTTGGCCAAGGACGTGCTGACCACCATCGCCGACATGGTCGATACCCTGCGCTGATCCCTCCCCCGCTCCCCCCAAAGATCGCAGCTGTGTCTGCGATCTTTTTTTTGCGCAATCACACGCCATGACCAACAAGGTTGCAAATTAAAACCAGAATGCTTACCGTGATTCTGGTTTTAATTTGAAACCCAAAAAGGAAACAGGGCATGCAACCTCAACCTCTCAAAAGCAGCGTGGTACTGCTGTTCGCCATTGCCTGCGGTCTGGCCGTGGGCAACGTGTATTACGCGCAGCCGCTGCTGGACGCCATGGCCGATGCCTTCGCCATGTCACCGGCAACCATCGGCATCGTCATTACCCTGACGCAGATCGGCTATGGCATCGGTCTGGTATTGCTGGTGCCACTCGGCGACCTGCTCAACCGACGGCGACTGATCGTCACCCAGACCCTGCTCTCGGCTGCCGCCCTGCTGATGATCGCGCTGGCCCCCGATAGCGCGTGGTTGCTGCTCGGCATGACCCTGACCGGCTTGCTCGCGGTAATGACGCAAGTGCTGGTGGCCTACGCCGCGACCCTGGCGATCCCGGCGCAACGCGGTCGCGTGGTCGGCGTCGTCACCAGCGGCATCGTCGTCGGCATTCTGCTCGCCCGCACCATTGCCGGGGTCATGGCTGATCTGGCGGGTTGGCGGGCGATCTATCTGCTGTCGGCGGGGCTGACGATGCTGATGGCGCTGCTGCTGTTGCGCGCATTGCCCAAGGATGAAGCCGCACAGCCGGCGAGCGGTTACGGCGCGCTGATCGCTTCGGTATTCAGCCTGTTCGGGCAAGAGCCGGTGCTGCGGCAACGGGCGATTCTCGCGCTGCTGACCTTTGCCAGCGCCATGGTGCTGTGGACGCCGATGGTGCTGCCGCTGGCCGCCCCGCCGCTGTCGTTATCCCATAGCGAAATTGGCCTGTTCGGGTTGGCCGGCGCCGCCGGTGCACTCGCCGCCGCGCGGGCCGGACATCTGGCTGATCGCGGTCTGGGCCAATGGGTCAGCGGTCTGTCGCTGCTGCTGATGCTCGCCTCGTGGCTGCCGATCGCCCTCACCCAGTCCTCGCTGTGGGCGCTGTTGCTCGGCGTGATCACCCTCGATCTGGGCTTGCAGGCCGTGCACGTCACCAGCCAGAGCATGATCTACAGCGTACGCCCTGAAGCGCAAAGCCGCCTCACCGCCGGCTACATGCTGTTCTATTCGATCGGCAGTGCATTGGGTTCGATTACCTCGACGGCGATGTACGCCTGGGCCGGCTGGACCGGCGTGTGTCTGCTTGGCGCCGTTATCAACGCAGTGGCGCTGAGTTATTGGTGGCTGACTCTGAAAAGTGGCGCACCGCAGCGGTGCGCCACACAGACGGGTTAATCGCGATCGCGACCGCGCAACATGCTGTCGAGCACCTCGTCGCGGCGCACCCAACCATGGAACAGCGCCGCTGCCAGGTGCAACAGCACGGTCAGGAACAACAGGTACGCCAGATAACCATGCGCCTTGCGCAGCAGGGCAAACACTTGCGCATCGGCCGGCAGGATCGACGGCAACTGCAAGGTATTGCTGAGCATCACCGGCTCCCCCGAGGCACTGATCATCGCCCAACCGAGCAGCGGCAGCACCAGCATCAACGCGTACAACAACACATGCGAAGCCTTGGCCGACATCACCTGCCAGCCCGGCAGATCCGCCGGCAGCGGCGGCTGTCGAGTGGAAAACCGCACCAACAGGCGCACGACCACCAGCAACAGAATCGCGATCCCCAATGGTTTGTGCAGATGAATCAGCCATTCATGCCGCTGTGAAACCGAAGTAACCATGCCGGCGCCGATGAACAACATGGCGATGATCATTACCGCCATCAGCCAATGCAGCAGCCGCGCCAACAGCGCGAAATGAGTCGGTTGCGTGCTCATGGGCGAGCCTCCTGTCTGGCGGCGGGCAATTGGCTGACTTCACTGGTGCGCCGCAGATAGGAGTCGGCGTAACCGGCGGAACGCGCCGCGAGCAGCGGGTCGTCGGAACCTTCGATACCGGCCGGCAGTACCAGCGGATCGTAGTTGATGTCGCGGCATTCGCCGCTGAGCTGCGGCTGAGTCTTCTCCAGCACCAGCGTGCCGGCGTTGATCACCTTGCGACCCTCGGGCCAGGTTTTGCTGGCATCGTTCACCGGATCACCGGGGTTGGCCAGGGTGATATTCAACTGCCAGCGCAACGGCCCCTCGGCCAGACGCTGCACCAGATCCTTCTCGAGAAAATCCGCGCCCTCCGGCGCCGAGGCTCCGGCGGCATCGCGCGCCAGTGGCGTGACACTCCAGCGCACCGCCTGCTTCTGCCCGCTGGCGTTGACCAGATAGAACGCATTCACGCTGTTGTAGGTTTCAGTGGCATAGCTGGCCGACGGTTTGGCGGTCTTCACCCACGTCAGAAACGGCACGGCTTCCGGGTGCGCGGCGAAGAATGCCGGCACTTTCGACGGATCCGGTTTACCCGTGGCCGGGTCCGGCGACTGCGCCTGCTGCAATTGATAGAACGCCTCTGGAGTGCCAACCGGGAACACCGGCATGCTGTTCATCCCGGTGCGCCATTGCTGACCGTTGGCCTGGGTGAAACGCAGCGCCAGGCTGCGGATGGGCACACTGCTGTCCGGGGCGTAGGGATTCCCCGCCGGCAATGCGAAACGCCCGACCACCGGGGTCTGCGCCTCATTGAATACCTGCGCCGAAGAAAACGCTCGCGCCTCGCCACTGCTCTCGAAATGCCCGATCACGCACACGCCCTTGGCGTGGTTGCGGCGGAACCCGGGATGCACGCCGTTGTTTTTCTCCAGCACATCGACCAGCGCCTTGGGCGTCAGACGTTGTGGGTCAAGGTTACCGTGCACGTAGGCAAACGCCCCGGCCACTGCGGCAACCACCACGGCAATCGCCGTCAGGCGCAACACAGTGCTCGCGGCACTCAAGGGCGGGCGCGACGGCCTGCCCGGCGGTGAAGTGCGATCAACCATGAATAACTCCAGGGCCATCGGCCACAAGTAGGAAGAATCAGCAAGACGCGCCCCAGCGGGATTTATTCCATGGCCCGGTATTTATTTTTCCGAACGTGGAATAACCTCGAACGGCAGACGTCTCCCTAGTCCACAGCGTAGTGACTAGCAGAAATTCATGAGCGAATTCGACGAACAGTTGAGAGAAATCATTCCCAGATTGCGCCGCTTTGCCGTGTCATTGACCCGCAACAGCAGCAGCGCCGACGATCTGGTGCAGGCCAGCCTCGAGCGGGCCCTGTCCGGCTGGAGCGCGAAACGCGCCGAGGGTGATGTGCGCGCGTGGCTGTTCGCGATCCTCTATCGGCAGTTTCTCGACGCCCACCGACGCTCCCGTCGTTATGCGCGGATGCTCGAATTCTTCACCGGGCGCGACGACGCCGAACCCTCGGTCGAGCGCACCGTGATCGCCCAATCGACTCTGCAAGCCTTCGATCGCCTGCCCACCGAGCAACGCGCACTGTTGCTGATGGTCTCGGTCGAAGGCCTGAGCTACAAGGAAGTCGCCGAAATTCTGGACGTCCCCACCGGCACCGTGATGTCGCGCCTGTCCCGCGCCCGCCAGGCCTTGCGCCAGCTCAGCGACGGCGAAATCAGCAGCCCTTCTTTGCGGATACTCAAATGATCAGCATGCCCCCCAGCGAGCGCGACCTGCACGCGTACGTCGATCACCAACTCAACGAAGCCGACCGGCGTCTGATCGACACTTGGCTGGCCACGCACCCGGAAGCCGCCGCGCAGGTGCGCGCCTGGCAGCACGACGCCCAGCTGTTGCGCGCAGCACTGGGCGGTGCGTTGCAGCAACCGGCCAATCCGGAGCTCGATCCGGCGCTGATTCGTCAGCGCCTCAAGCGTCAGTCGCGTCGTCACCTGGCCAGCGCGGCGGTGTTATTGATCGCGGTCGGCATCGGCGGATTCAGTGGCTGGCAGGCGCGGGAAATGACCCTCGTGCGCTCATCGCCACTACCGATGACCGATGCCTTGCAAGCCTATCGATTGATTGCCCAGCAGGGAATGCTGCCGGCGGACTACAAGGTCGACACTGACGGCGATATGCAGCGTTGGCTCGACCGTTATTTCACCCAGGCCAGCCGCTTGCCGGATCTGAAATCCGCCGGTTTCGAACCGGTCAGTGGCCGCCTGCTCAGCACCGACGAAGGCCCGGCGGCGATGGTCATGTATGAGGACCGCAGCGGCCACAAGGTCAGTTTCTACGTGCGGCCACCGGGGCCGAAGAACACCTTCCTGCCACGCGGCAGTCGCAGCGACGGCGATCTGCAGGCCGATTACTGGTCCGGTGGCGGGTACAACTATGCGATGGTCAGCCCGACGGATTCGCCGGCGGTGCAGCAATTGAGGCAGTCACTGCCATTGTGAAAACTGCGCCAATCCCCCTGTGGGAGCGGGCTTGCTCGCGAAAGCGGTAGATCAGTCACCATCATTGCTGAATGACACACCGTATTCGCGAGCAAGCCCGCTCCCACAGGGGTCATCGTATGAGTCAGAACCCTACATCGAGCACCACATTGTCCAGGTACGTCCCCGCCGGCGGCGTGGTCTGATCGGTGTAGATTTTCGCGTTGTAATTGAAAATCTGGCTCCCAGTGCCCAGCCCATTCCCCGGATTCACCTCGGCATCGGTGCTCGACCGGCGTGCGCTGCCGACACTGCCCCAACGGGTGGTGCCAGCGCTTTTGAAGATGTCGTAGGCCAGATAGTTGCTCCCGGAAATCATCCGCCGCCGACCGCCGACACTGACCGGGTTCTGCCCGTCGCTCAAACCGACGGTGTAGGCGCTGCCCTTGGTACAGGCCAGGTTGATCGTCTGCCCCGTCACCGGGGTAAAAGCGCTGATCACCGGTGCACTGCCAAAGGCAATGTTCGGCGCAGTAATCGTGCAGTCGTTGGACACGGTCAGGTTCACGGTCAACGTCGCGGTACCGCTATTGATGTCGCGCCCCAGACAAACACTGCCGATACCGATCCCGGAGCAGTAATTCCAGTTCCAGAAAATGCTCAGGGTTTCCGTATAAACCCCGGCGGCGACGTTACTGCCAATGGTCGTGCCCAGATACAGCGGCACGGTTTTCGGGGTGGTGCCGTTGAGCAATCCCAAGGCATCGATAATGCCGTTACGGGCGAAGTCGAAGGCGCTGCCACGGGTGACCGGGTAGCTGGTGCTGTTGTTGGCGTAGATCGTGTAGCCGATGACGTCGCCGGTCGGCCCGCGCAAACCACTCTGGGTCGAGGTGATGGTGGCGTAGAAATGGTCGTTGCTGGTCAGCAATGACAACAGCGAACCGGTACAACTCAACCCGGCATTGAGCGTGGAACTGGGCTGCGTCGTGGTGCGCACGGCAATCGAACTGATCGAACCGAACGCCGCCGGCGTGGTGCTGACCACCGAACACAAGGCCTGCGCCATCCCCGGCAACAGTAACGCCAGACACAGGCAAATCCGCGCCGCGTTCATTGGCACACCAACGGGCCGATCAGCGGCACCTGGCTTTGCTGCATGTCGACAGCGAATTGCGTCTTACAGGTTTTGCCGTCGGCCAGCGTCACCTGCAACGAGTTCTGCGCCTGGAGGTTTTCCAGATAGACCAAGCCGTCCCAACCGACCACCGTGCGCGCGCCACTCTGCTCGTGCAGCACGCCCGCGCCCAATGGCAATTCACGCTGCTGCGCATCCACCAGCACAATACTCGCAGCGATCACCCGGGTCAGTGGAAACTCCAGCAAATAACCGCTGCCACGGCGTACGGCGATGCGCTGTTCGACGTTGGGGCTGCGCACGTTGGCCGGCAGATTCAGCGGATCGATTTCGTATTTGCCGCGGTAGTACGCGCTGCTCCACGGCACCAGCAAGTGGCCGTTTTTATCGGTTTGACCGACCTGCTGGTTTTCGTAGCGCACCGGAATGTCGGCGAAACCCTCGGTGCTGACCACCACAAACGCGTCGTCGATGCGATTGGCGGCGAACACTTGGCGGTCCATCCACACCAGCGAGCCACTGGCATCGGCCCAACGGGTCTCGGCGTCGGACGTGCCGTAGACTCCGGCCTGCAACTGCACCGATTGCAGACGCCAGGTCACGTCGGCCTGGCGATAGTCTGGACCGTCACCCTTGGCATACCCCAGATTGAAACCGACACCGCCCTCGGTCGGCACCGAACGACTGTAATTGACCCGCTGCTGACTCTGCCCGGTCTTGCTGCGCTCGCTGCTGATCGCCAGGCTGCCGCGCAGATCGAACGGGATCACCAGTTGCGCCTGCACTGCCCAGTTGCTGTCGCCAATCTCGCGGTTGGCCGACAGATAGAAGCTGCTGTTGCGCCACAGCGGTTTGCTCCAGCTCAGGTTGAGCAGACGCGTGCGCGAATCGTCCGCCGCGCGCACATCGAAATAACCGGCACCGAGGCTGCCCCAGCGCTCGAGGTTGACGCTCAGGGTCGCTTGCTCGCTGCGCCGGCTGAGGCTGATGTAAGGGCTGTCGATCACGCTGAGGTCGGCGTACTGATCGCGGCGTTGCAGGCGCTGCCAGGAAAAACTGTAGCGCTGGCTGCTGTACTGATAACCGAGACTCAACTGCTCGCCGCCGTCGCCGTCGAATCGGCTCTGACTGATGGCGATGTTGAGTACGCCGAAATTGCCCAGACGCCAATTGCCGCCGATCCCGCCGAGGGTCAACGAGTCAGCCGCTTCGGCGTGGCTTTCCAGGGTGAAGCTGTCGCTGACACCGTAGCGCAGGCTGCCGGAGGTCACGCTAGGGCCATAGCTGAAGTCCTTCAAACCGTAATCGCGGCGCAACGTACCGGCCGCCACCGAGAAATCACTCAGGCCTTTTTGCAGCAGACTGCTGGTGACATAGAACGGCACCGTGGTCGACACCTGCCTCCCCAGCGCATCGGTGGTCACCACCACGGCCTCACCGGCGCCGTTGATGAAGGGAATGTTGGTCAGGGTATACGGACCCGGTTGCAGGTCGGTGCTGCTCGACTTGTAGCCGTTGATGAACAGATCCACCGACGACGGCACCGCGGTTTCACCGGCGAACTGCGGCAACGGATAGGTGACCAGATCCGGACGCACGGCAAAGTCTCGCGAGAACTGCACACCGCCCAGACGCACCGAGTTGCTCCACGGCAAGGCGCCACTGATCACGTCCCCGCCCTCGTAAGTGAGCATTCGCTCGTCGTCGGAGTAACGCCAGGTGGTGTCGTAGCGCAGGTAGCCGTTGTCCAGTGTGCTGACCGAATCGCCGGACAAGGTGCGCCGGTACTGCCCGGTGTTGGACAACATGCCCCAGCTATCGAACAGCCGCACCTCGTTCCACGCCGCCAGATAAGTGCCGGCATCGTCGGTGTCGTTGAGGTACAGGTCATAGTTGAACAACGCGCCGAAACTGCTCAGCGCCGGGGTGCGCGGATAGTTCTCGCGATTACCGATGAACTGATCCGGCAGCCACTGCGGTGGCACCACCAGCAGCAGGCGCTGGCCGACACTGTCGTATTCGCTGTGCAGTCCAGGCAGGCCGTCGAGATCAACTTCAGCACCAGGATTGCCCGGCAATTTCATCCCGGTTTCAGCCAATACGCTGGCCGGCAAAAACAGATGCCCGTCACGTTGCTGCACCGCCACCACCCGCCCGGTGTTCATCTGATTGACCACCAACTCCAGAAACAACTGTGCATCACTCACGGCCTCCATGCCGCTGGGCGGTGGCGGCAGTTCGCCGGCCTCGGATGGTTGCACGAACATCAGGCACCACGCGCCGGTCATGAGCCACAACGGACGCTGAATACGACGAGCCCATCCCGGGCTCATACACGCTTTACGTCCGTCAATGGACTCGATCCTCCTGATGCCACTCTTGCCAAAGCCAGTTATCTTTCTGTGGAATTTTGACGACACGATGCATTCATTGTGGCGAGGGCGCTTGCTCCCGCTCGGCGTCGCAGCCGTCGTCAGAATTGTTTAAGCGGACTGCCTGACATGGCTTGGGGCTGCTTCGCAACCCAGCGGGAGCAAGCTCCCTCGCCACAAAAGTCCACTCGGCATGGCTCCCTTTTCAGCGTCCCGGCGCAATGCTCTGCACCTGGACCCCGCCATTGACTCGCACTTGCAACGCCGACTCACTCGCCAACGCCCCAGGTGCCGGCCAGCGCATCACCGCGCCCGGCAGCACATAACCCAGCAACCCCTCGGCTAATGGCTTGCTCTGTCCACCCTGTTTGATCGCAACGTCGGTCAGCCGCGCATGCACCGCGCCCTGATTGCGCACTTCGATATACGGTCGACCGTCCACCGCCACCGTGCGCCAGCTCAGCTGCGGCACACCGATACCTTTGGGGTCACGCGGGCGGGTGCTGTCTTCCTTGCTCCACAGCCCCGCGCCGTAGGCAAACAAGGGCACCGAATAGCGCATCTGAAAGCGGATCGCGGCTGCGGTTTTGCCGCCCTCGGCAGCCGGCGGCTGGGCAGAAGGGATTTCGTCGATGATGATCCGGTAGGCCAGTTCCTGCCCCGGCGGCACATCCTTGGTTCGGGTCAGACGCACCAGTTGTTTCTGCCCCGGTTCGATCTTCGCCACCGGTGGGCTGCCGATCACGTCGCGCTGGTTCTGGTATTGCTCTGCAAAGCCGCTCTGGCTCCAGCCGAACACGCGGATCTGCAGGTTGGCGGTTTCCGTGCCACGGTTTTCCAGCCATAGCGCACTGGCCTGTTGATCGGCCTCCAGCACCGGATCGATCGGCCAGATCAGCACCGAACTGGCGGCCTGCGCATGGCCGGCCCCGAGCATGACCAGCGCCAGCAACGCGCCCTGCAACAACGAATGCCCAGACGTAACTGCCCCCATGAACCTGCTCCTTGTCGGCCATTCAAATGTCGCTTTACCACGACAGCTGCACCTGCAACACGTCGCTGTACGTCCCCCCGGGCTGATTGCCCGGCAATTGCACCTGACCGTAAATCGGCAGGCTGATGTTGTTCGCATCGCTATAGGCCACCGCCACGCTCTGGCCGATGCCCAGGCTCTGGCTGTAAGCCGCATCGCGAAACAGCGCATACGCCACCCGCGCACTGCCGCTGTTGATCTGCATGTGGCGACCGCTGCTGTTGTACTGGCCGCCATCGACCGTCATGTTCAGTGCCACCCCCGGCGTGCATTGCAACTGCACGCCGCCGGTCAATGCCACTTGCACCGTGCCGGTCGCGAGGGCCGAACTCGAACCGAAATTCAGTCCGCCGTAATTCGACATCCCGCCCACCACCAGGCATCCCGGCGTGATGGTCGCGCTGACCTGAAAGCTCTGGCTGGTCGCCGCCCCCAGCGGCAGCGGCACACTGCCCGCACAGAGCAGGAGCAGCGCGGCACAGCCTTGGCGGCGCATGGCATCAGAACGTCAGTTCAACAGCGACGGTGTCGGTGTACGTCCCCGCCGGTAACCCGGCCTTGCCCACCGCCTGACCGTAGATATTCACCGTCTGCGCCACGCCAGTGCTGGTCGCCAGGTTGATCGTCCCGTCGATCGGCAGCAGCTGCGAATGCCCGGCATCGGTGTAGAAGTCGTACGGCACGTAGTTGGCGACACCGTCATACAACGCACGAGCGCCGCCCGGCGACTGTCCGTCGTGAGCACCGGCGCGCACTTTGACCACCGGGGTCGTGCCGCTGGAGCAGAGAATCGACAGCGCCCCGCCGCCGCCGCCCAGTACCTGCCCGCTCGCGGTGGTGAACAGACTGTTGGCGGTGCCGAAGTTCAGCGCACCGAAGTTCAGCCCGGTGGAACCGCCGGCACCGTTGACCTGACAGCTGCTGATCAGGGTCAGGCTGGCGGTGATCTGGCCGGTGACCGTGGTGGCGGCGTGGGCACTGGAAACCAGCGTCAGGCCGAGCAACGACAAACCTATCCTTGATGCAAACTTGCGCATGGTGTCCGTCCTCTACGGGGTTACCAGTCGAGCGTCACCGTCAGCGTGTCGGTGTAGACACCTGCCGGAACCGCGCGGGTATTCGCCACCACCGTGCCAAACACCGGAATCGGTATCTGCGCACCGCTGGTGACAGCGAAATTGTGTTGTTGACCAATGCTGTAGCGCTGGCTACCGGAGGCATCCAGAAAGAGTTGATAAGGCAGGGTCTGGCGCCCGTTGCTCAGGCGGCGGGTGGTGCCGTCACCGTGGCTGCCGCCGTCGATGGTGACGGTGAAACCGGTGACCGAGGGATTGCAGGCGACGTTCAGCTTGCCGCTGCTGTCGCCGTCGAGACTGGCCTTGATCGGCGCGTTCCAGGTCGGCCCCTGCTGACCGAAATCGAGGGTGCCCAGATTGCTCACCGGGATCGCCGGGGTGGCGCTGTTGGTGACTTCGCACCCGGCGATCAGGATCAGCCGCGCATTGATCTGCCCACTGATCGCCGCCTGTGCGTCGTCAGCGAGCAACAGCAACGTACCCGTGGCGATAACCATCCAGTGCTTGCCTGTCATTGCGTCCGTCCTACTCCTTCAGGATGCCTGCGTACCTTGCGTTCAGGATTGAACGCCCCTTCCCTGCGCAACCCGCCTCCAGCGGATTGCCTGAAATCCTGCACTCACCAGGTCACGGTGACTTTCACCAGATCCGAATAGCGGCTGACCTGCGGCACCTGCGCCAGACGCTCGATCCGCGCGTAAAGCGGCAACTCCACCGTGCCGGTGTCCGGCACCCGGCCGCTGACTGGCACGTTCACCACCAGCGGCACCCGGCGCGCCGCGTCCTGATACAGCCGATATGGAATCGGCTGGCTCCCCGCCGCCCCCGCCATGTAGCGAACCTCGCCAACGCCACCATGCAGGCCACCGTCGACCCGCAGTTGATACGGCGTGTCAGGGTTGCATTCCAGACGTGGCAACCGTTGGTTGGTCAGCGCCGCACCCAGTGGCCCGGCCGGGTCGTCGAGACGCGCAATACTGCCGAAATCCAGCACGCCCAATTGTTCGATACCCGCCTCGCGCTGCTGGCCGATCAACTGGCAGCCACGCTGCACGTCAACGCGGACTTCGACCTGAAGATCCGCCGCATACACCGAGGCCCCAAGCACCCCGAGCAGGCCCACCACCACACGTGCAATCACTTTCCCATTCCTTGCGAGGGAACATCCTGGATGACGTTACTGTGTTTCAGGGTAGCAACGGACAACGAATCCGCCAGTCGATTGGATCCATGGATCTGCCGGGATATGTTTCGAAAGTTTGGCAACACGCCGAATTACATCGCTGAAAATAGCTGTACGTCCCGCACAAATCTGTTCAGTGATCGCCCACAGTCGACGAGCCGCGATGGAAGCCGGGCGCAGCCTCTGGTTACACTACGGCGCCGCGCTCCCGGGCGCCGGTCTGATGAACACGGAGTGACTGCACTGTGCCCTCTCGAGCGCCCAAACGATCGCCACTGACCCTACGCTGGTCGGCGCTGCGCCGCTGGTTCGCCAAGGGCCGGCCCGCGCATGCCGGGCATGACGCGAATGCCCAGTCGATCCGCGACTATTTCCGGCACAAGGCCCATGGTCAGGGTTACACCCTCAGCCACAGCCAGCAGCGGGTGATCGATTGCATGGCGCAGCAGGCCAGCCTGTTGTTCGGCGCCAAGCCGCAAATGCCGCCGAGCCTGTACCTGCATGGCGCGGTCGGACGCGGCAAGAGCTGGCTGCTCGACGGTTTTTTCCAGGCACTGCCGACCGCGCAGAAACAGCGCGTGCATTTCCATGAATTCTTTGCCCGGTTGCATCAGGGCATGTTCAACCATCGCGAACAGGACGACGCTCTCGGCGTCACCCTCGACGAGCTGTTAGCCGATTGCCGGGTACTGTGTTTCGACGAATTTCATGTGCATGACATCGGCGATGCGATGCTCATCACCCGCCTGTTCAAGGCCTTGTTCCAGCGCGGGATTCTGCTGCTGGTGACTTCCAACTATCCGCCGGAAGGCTTGCTGCCCAACCCGCTCTATCACGCGCGCTTCAAACCGGTGATCGAATTGATCAACGCCCGAATGCAAGTGATGGAGGTCGGCGGCCCGCACGATTACCGCAGCCAGGCGAGCAACCATGCGCATCAGGTTTTCACGCAGGGCCACTATGTGTGGCCAGCCACCGCAACCCAGCGCCAGGCGCTGAACCTGCCGCCCGAAGGTGCCCCGGCCATTGCGTTGCCGGTGGGCAGCCGACACGTTCAGGCGCGCCTGTGCGATGGCAGCCGGGTCGCTTTCGCCTTCAGCGACGTGTGCGAGCAACCGACAGCGGTGATGGATTATCTGGAGCTGTGTCGGCGTTTCGACCAGTGGATCATCGACGACCTGCCGGAACTCGGTGAGTGCTCGATCGCCGCACAACAGCGCTTCATCAACCTGATCGACGTGCTCTACGACCAGGACAAGCACCTGACCCTGCTCAGCCGCTTGCCACTGCGCGAGGCCCTTGGCGGGAATGCCATCGATCTGGCGCGCACCCGCAGTCGCCTGGGGCAGTTGCAGGAAACCCACTGATCCACTCAAGTCCCTTGTGGGAGCGAGCCTGCTCGCGAAAGCGTCCTGTCAGCCAATATTTCGCCAACTGACACTCCGCCTTCGCGAGCAGGCTCGCTCCCACAGGAGTTAAAGGGGCCTCCAGTTCAGATCAATGCAAATCCCGGCTTTGCCGTTATCATGTCGCCCATTCCGAGCGCCCGGCGCTTCTTTCCTTTGATAGTGAACATCCCCATGCACACCCTTGCTCAATTGCGCGCCGGCGAGTTGTCGGGCATTACCCGGCTGGATCTGTCTTGCGGCCTGACCGAGTTCCCCCGGGAGATTTTCGAGCTGGCCGATACGCTGGAGGTGCTCAACCTCAGCGGCAACGCCTTGAGCAGCTTGCCCGACGACCTGCACCGCCTGACCAGGATGCGCATTCTGTTTTGCTCGGACAACCACTTCACCGAGGTGCCGGAATGCGTCGGAAAATGCGCGGCGCTGACGATGATCGGCTTCAAGGCCAACCGCATCAGCCACGTGCCGGGCCCAGCATTGCCGCCGCTGCTGCGCTGGTTGATCCTGACCGACAACTGCATCGAAAGCCTGCCCACCGAACTGGGTGAGCGCCCGTATCTGCAAAAACTGCTGCTGGCGGGCAATCGCCTGCAAGCGCTGCCCGCCTCAATGAGCCAGTGCCATCGCCTGGAGCTGATCCGCATCGCCGCCAACCAGATGCGTGAACTGCCGCAGTGGCTGCTGACCCTGCCGAGCCTGACCTGGCTGGCGTATGCCGGCAATCCGCTGGAGACCGAAGCCGATGCCGCCGCGCTGGAAGCCACGCCGCTGATCGACTGGTCAGCGCTGCGTCTGGAACAACGGCTGGGCGAAGGCGCCTCGGGGGTGATTTCCCGGGCGCAGTGGCAGCGCGCCGACGGCTCGCAGGTGCCGGTCGCGGTGAAGCTCTATAAAGGTGAAATGACCAGCGACGGTTCGCCGCTGCACGAGATGAACGCCTGCATCACCGCGGGCTTGCACCCGAACCTCATCCGCGTGGAAGGCCGTATTCACGGGCATCCCGATGGCCAAAAGGGGCTGGTGATGCAACTGATCGACCCAAGCTTTCGCAACCTGGCGGCATTGCCGAGCCTGGCGAGCTGCTCGCGGGATGTGTATGCCGAGGACTGCCGCTTCAGTGCCGAAGTGGCGCTGAACATTGCCAAGGGCATCGCTTCGGCGGCCGAGCACTTGCATCAACAGGGCATCACCCACGGCGACCTCTACGGCCACAACATTCTGTTGAACGATCAGGGCGATTGCTTGCTCGGGGATTTCGGCGCGGCGTCGTTCCATGCCACCACCGACAACCTGGAAACCCGGGCACTGCAACGCATCGAAGTGCGGGCGTTCGGGGTTCTGCTCGGGGAATTGCTGGCGCGCGTCGACTCGGGGTTGAGCGATGAACAACGCGAGGTGCTGGAGGCGCTGGAACAGCGTTGCTGTCAGCCGGACGTGCTGGCGCGGCCGGGGTTCAGCGAAGTGATCGAGGTCCTGGAAACGCTTTAACTGACGCAAATCCTGTGGCGAGGGAGCTTGCTCCCGCTGGACGGCAAAGCCGTCCCAAAAACAACGACTGCCGCGCAGCCGAGCGGGAGCAAGCTCCCTCGCCACAGTTTATCTTTGCAGCAAATCAGCCCGCCAGACCGACAAACATGTCCTGCACGTCGTCGTGGTTGTCGAGGCCTTCGAGGAACGCTTCAACTTCAGCCATCTGCTCGGCGCTCAGGCCGCTGACCGGGTTCTTCGGCTGGTAGCCGAGTTTGGCCGACAGCACCGTGAAGCCTTGCTCAGGCAGGGCTTTCTGCACGGCGTCGAGGTCGGTCGGATCGGTCAGGAACAGGGTCGCGCCCTCTTCGCCCGGCTCGAAGTCCTGGGCACCGGCCTCGATCGCGGCCATTTCCGGGTCGGCGTCCGGGGTGTCCGGCGACGCTTCGATCATGCCGACGTGGTTGAAGTCCCAGGCCACCGAACCGGAAGCGCCCAGTTGACCCTTGCGGAACGCCACGCGAATTTCCGCGACGGTGCGGTTGATGTTGTCGGTGACGCACTCGACGATCAACGGAACCTGATGCGGTGCGAAACCTTCGTACGTCACGCGGTGGTACTGCACGGTTTCGCCCAGCAGGCCGGCGCCTTTCTTGATGGCGCGGTCCAGGGTTTCCTTGGGCATCGAGGCTTTCTTGGCCTGCTCGACCACCAGACGCAGGTGTGCGTTGGTGGCGGTATCGGCACCGTTGCGGGCAGCGATGGTGATTTCTTTCACCAGTTTGCCGAAGATCTTGCCCTTGGCGTTGGCTGCCGCTTCTTTGTGTTTAACCTTCCACTGTGCGCCCATTACTCACTCTCTTGATCTGTGGCGCCGAGACATCTATTGGCCGACGCGTGGCGCCAAGTTTATACGGCCTAAAGTCGGCAATCGACCAAAAAAATCATTGTTGAATCGACATCGTCACCACGACTTGTAGGGCGATTCTGAAAAGCCCACCAGCCATGACCATTCGTGCTCGCGTTTTCGTACCCTCTGCCGTCCGTATTGCCCACAGAGCCCGTACGAATGCTCAATGATAAGGAAAGCCCGTTCACCCTGACCCTGACCGACGGCCCGCTGTGCCTGCCGGTCTTGCGTTTCAGTGGCAAGGAAGCACTCAATCAGCCGTTTCGCTTCGAAATTGAAATGATCGGTCTGGCACCGGCGTTGCCCCCAGGCAGTCTGCTGCGCCAACCGGCGTTCCTGCGCCTGGGCGCCGATCACGGGATCCACGGTCTGATCCACAGCGTCAGTTGCGAGCATCGCGCCAGCCACCGCATCGGCTACCGGCTGATCCTCGTCCCGCTGCTGCTGAGTCTGGACCAGTCGCCCCGGCGCCGGGTCTTCGTGCAAACGAGCGTGCCGACGATCCTCGCGCAATTGCTCGGCGAGCATGAGTTGCCGGCGGACAGTTACCGGATCGAAATGAGCGTCGGCCAATACCCGCCGCGGCCCTTTTGCATCCAGTACGAAGAAAGTGACCTGGCCTTCGTGCAACGGCTGTGTGAGGAGGAAGGCATCCACTATCACTTCGAACATCACCCGAACGGGCATGTGCTGGTGTTTGCCGATGACAACCTCAGCCTGCCGCAGGAACCGTTGCCGGTGCCGTTTGGCATCACCGACGACACACCATCACCGCGCGTCAGCACGCTGTTTCAGCGCCATGACGCGCCACCGGTGATGGCTGCGCACGGCATTCGCAACCGCGGGCAGGAGGCCATCGCCACCGACGCGGCCAACCATCCCGTGCCCGCACTCGCACCGCAGAACCTGTCCGGCGAACAGCGTCACGCCGAACAACGCAGCCGTCGCCATCTGCAGCGCCAGCGCTGTCAGTCGCGCTCGATCCGCGGCACCTGCGATTGCAGCGCGTTGCGCAGCGGGCATCTGTTGCAGATCAGCGAACATCCGATCAATGCCTTCAATGAACAATGGCTGATCACCGAGCTGCACCATCAAGGCCAGCATCCCTCGATTCTCGATCCGACAACGGATGTGCATCGCTATCGAAACGACTTCACTGCCCTGCCCTGGTCAAGCGATTTTCGCCCGCCGTTGGCACAGCCGCGCCCGAACATCGGCGGCTACCATCTGGCACAAGTGCTGGGATCGCCCGGCCAGCCCGCGCAACTGGATGATCGCGGGCGCATCGGCGTCAACCTCTGGCCGGCGCAGACAACTAAGTCTGCATGCCTGTGGCTGCCAATCGCACTGACCGGCGCCGGCCGGCTCGCCACCCACCAGTTGCCCCGCGCCGGCAGTGAGGTGTGGGTCAGCTTCCTCGACAGCGACCCGGATCGACCGATTCTGTGCCTCGCCAACCCACGCCCTGCGCCACCGAGTGAAACACCACCACCGCGCGACAGCAGCCTGTTGCTCGATTGGCTGCTGCACGGTGCCGATCCGTAAGCGCCGCAGACATTGGCATTGAGTACACCTGGAAGAAACTGGGTGGTTGTGAGGTCGCTATCGCTGGCAAGCCAGCTCCCACAGTTGGATTGGGTGTGGGCTGTTGGAGATTGGTCGACTGTCAGGCCGCCTTCGCGAGCAAGCCCGCTCCCACAGTGGATTGGGTGCGGGCAGTTGGAGGCTGGTCGGCTCGTAGGCCGCCTTCGCTGGCAGGCCAGCTCCCACAGGGAGCTAAAGCCAAGCGCATGCTTTTCACCACTCAAATGGCCGAGTGTCAGCTCGCCGAAAGCTCTTGATCTTGCCGTGCCGGCCCCATCGGCAGGCTGAGTGAAGGGGTTTATCCGGGGGTGGGAGCGCAGCGACCGTTCGACGAAGTCGAACACATCGAGAGGAGGTGCAGCGAAGCAAACCGGAGGCGATGCCCCCCGGATGAATCCCGTAACGAAGGAACCCGAGCCTAGGCGAGGGCCGTACGCCGGGGCCAAGCCTTTTGCTTACTTTTCGGCGTCTGGAAAAGTGAGTCGCTGTAAGAGCGAAACCATAAGAAGCCGTTACCGCAGAAACGGATATGTACTCGGTAACCCAAAAGAACGCAGCGCTCGACAGCCCCCAATCACCCCTTGTCAGCCTTCCCCGCCGCCGCCGCAAACTTCGCCAACCGCACATCCAGATGCCGCGGCCGCCGCCCATGATCCTCTGCCCGCTCCTTGCGCCGAATCGCATTACGCACCATCAACGACCCCAGATACCGAATCGGCTCCGGCGGAAAATACCCCAGCGGCCCGTTCACCAACGGCGAACGGGTCCAAGGGTTATCGAGCCCCTGCACCAACGAGGCAAGAATCTGCCCGCCCATGTGACACGGCCCGACGCCACTGCCGGAATAACCAAAGCCATAAAACACATTGCCACTGGCACTCATCTGCCCGAAAAACGGCAACCCGGTGACCGATCGATCCGACGGCCCGTTCCACGTCGCGTCGATCTTTACATCGACAAACGCCGGGAAGAAGTCGCCGAGACTGCGTTTGAGCAACCCAGCATACGGCGAAGGCTGATCGAACACCGGCAGCATCCGCCCGCCAAACGCGAAGGTATTCCCCCCCTTGCCAAGCATGATCCGGCCGTCCGGCGTGTTGTGGTAGTAGTGCACGAAAATCCGCGAATCGAGCACCGTAACGCCGCTGGTCAAACCGATTTTCTGTAGCAGATCCGGGCGCGGCTCGGTGATCAGCATGTCACTGGAGACAATCGCCACGCTACGTTCGAACTGTGGAAACGCCCGGGCCATCCACGCATTCATCGCCAGTACCACACGGTCGGCTATCACGCAGCCCCCAGCGGTGTGAATACGCGCCGGACGGCCCTCCTCCAGGCCGGTCATCGCCGTGTTTTCGTGGATCTTCACGCCCAGTTGTAACGCCACCCGACGCAGCCCGCGCACCAGTTTGCCCGGCTGCACACTGGCCGCCGCTGGCGAGAACCAGCCTTCCAGATGCTTGCTGGAACCGGCCATGCGCTGCACATCGGCCACCGGGCGTTGGGTAAAGGAGTTGATTCCATTACGCTCCAGCGTCGCGATCACGGCGTCGGTCGAACCGACCTGCGCCTTGTTGGTGGCGGTGTACAGCGTGCCGTCGAGGCGATAATCGGCATCGACGCCGTACTGTTCGCAGAACTCGCCGATGGCGTGGATGCTGCGCTCGGATTCCTTGACCAGACGCACCGCCTCCTCGACGCCGAACAGCCGCTCGAGGGTGAAATACTTGGCCGACCACGACAACGCGCAACCACCGTTGCGGCCACTGGCACCGGCGCCGCAGATGTCGGCTTCGATCAGCAGCACATCGAGTTCCGGGTTCTGCTGCTTGAGCATGATCGCCGTCCACAACCCGGTGTAGCCGCCGCCGACGATGCACACGTCAGTGCGCACTTCGCCTTGCAGCGACGAGCACGTCGCGGATGGGTCGGCCTGCAAGGCTTGCTCTAGCCAAAACGGTCGCATGGGATTCTCCAGTCAGATGGCCACGACACAGCCTGCCGCGAACGCCGCAGCAGGCCGCGAGGCAAGGGTTTCAGTTACGCAGGGGTTTGATGGTCAGTGGGCAATTGGGAATGGCCGCGCGCGGTTCCATCACCCCGACCGGGCGGCTGTTCCAGTGCGGAATCAGTACCAGCGCCGAGAACAATGCGCAGCCGGCGAAGACGATGAACACCGTCACCGAATCGAAGTAACCCGGCAGCAATCCGCCGAGCACCGCGCCGACCGAGCCGCAGCCGTTGACGAAGCCGGCCGCCGTGGCACCGGCCTTGGCCTTGCCGAAGTCGATGGCGGCCGCGCCGCTGATCATCGAATCCGGCCCGTACAGGGTCAGGCCCATGACGAACAGCAGCGCCACCACCAGCATCACGCTGCCGGTGTGCAACGCGCCCATGAACAGCGCCAACGTTACGGTCAGTGCCAGCAGACTGAGGACGCAGGCCGGCATGCGCCGGGCGCCGAACAGTTTGTCCGAGGCCAGACCGATCATGATCGGCCCGAGCAGACCGGCCAGTTCGAACGAGGTGGGAATGATCGCCGCGCCGACCTTGCCGACACTTGGCATCTGCTCAAAGACGATCACCGGCCCCCACAACAGAATCGCGTAACGCGCCGGTTTCAACATGAAATACGCCAGGCCCAGCACCAGCACCGTGCGGTTGCGCAGGATTTCCTTCAACGGCTCCCAGACGCTGAGCTTGCTGTTGGCTTCGGTTTCCGCGGCACTGAGTTCCGGCTCCGGTTCAACCGCCGGCAGGCCGACGTCTTCGGGTTTGTTGCGCTGAAAAATGAAGAACAACAGCGCCACCACCGCGACCACTGCCGCGCTGGAAATGAACGCCGCGTGCCAGGTGCCCATCAGCGTATACGCCCACCAGCCGGCAAACGGCGAGGCCACCAGACCGCCAAACGCGTAGCAGGAGCTCCACAATCCGAGCACCCGCCCACGCTGCTGCGCCGGGAAGAAACTCCCAAGGTTTTTACACAATCCCGACCAGCCGGTGGACTGCGCCAGCCCCTGGATCAGCATGCAAGTGGCGAAGATCGGCAAGGTCGCGAAACTGCCCATCACCAATGCCGCGCCAGCAGAAATCAGCAGCCCGCCAAGCACCACGACCCTCGGGCCGAAACGGTCGGCAAGCATGCCCCAGGTGAATTGGCCGATGGCGTAGGCCGCCAGATAGATCGCATCGAGGTTGGCCATGGCCATCTTGTCGAGCATGAAGGTCGGGTCTTCGGCGATGCCCAGTTTGGCCACCGAAAACGCTTTGCGGGTGAAATAGAAAGCGGCGTACGCGAGCCAGGTGACAGCGAAAATCTGCATGCGCCAACGCGCAATGGTGCCGATGTGCTTGTTCATTGTGGTTCTGACCTCAGGGTGTGAGTGTGCCGGCAGAATCGTTAAGTAAACGCCTGTGTTTTTTATTGTTGAGCACTGCGCCAGCGCCCCATCCCTGATGGCGATAGCGGTCAGATGAGTCCTGTTGTTGCACGCACAGGCTCATCGCCAACCCTGCTGTCCGAGCGGACAGTCAGCGCTGGCGTGAGCGGATCAAAGCAATTACTGTTTAATAAATAAAATCGATTTATCGTATTTCACACATAAGCTCAGCTTGTTACTGGAGGCTACATGTCGGTGTCCCACGCCCAGCTCAAAGCCTTCCACGCCGTGGCCGTCTATGGAAGCTTCACCAAAGCCGCCGAACGGCTTTTTCTCACGCAACCGGCGATTTCCGACCAGGTGCGCAAACTCGAAGAGCGTTTTGGTGTGTTGCTGTTCCATCGCAACAAGCGTTCGGTGCGCCTGACCGATCTCGGTGAGCGGCTGCTGGCGATCACTCAGCGGCTGTTTGTGATCGAGGCTGAAGCCCAGGAACTGCTGCAGGAATCCCAGGCGTTGCAGACTGGCAGCCTGATTCTCGCAGTGGACGCGCCGATACACGTGCTGCCGCAGATCGCGCGGTTCTGCGAGCGGTATCCGGGGATCAGCGTGAAGATCGAGACCGGTAACACCGATGAATCGCTGTTTCGCCTGTTCAACTATCAGGCCGATCTGGCGCTGCTCGGGCGTGATGTCACTGATGAACGTCTGCTGTGCGTGCCGCTGCGTAACGACCCGATGGTGGCGTTCGTTTCGCGCAATCATCCGTGGGCCGAGCGCGAGTCGATCTGCCTGGCCGATCTCGACGACACGCCGCTGGTGTTGCGCGAACACGGCTCGGTGACCCGCCAGACCCTGGAGGAAGAAATGGCCCGCGCCGGTTTTCGCATTCGTCCGGCAATCCAGGTCGAGGGCCGGGAGGCGGCGCGCGAGGCGGTGGTGGTGGGGATTGGTGTGGGGGTAGTGTCGGCGGCGGAGTTTGGTGCGGATTCGCGGGTGTGTGCGTTGCCGATCACCGATTGCACCCGGCGGTTGACCGAGACGCTGGTGTGCTTGCGCGAGCAGAGTTCGCGGCGGGTGGTGGCGACATTTCTCGATATGGTGCGCGAGAGTCTTGGGTAAACCGGTCTGGCCCCTTCGCGAGCAGGCTCACTCCTACAGAGGATCTATGTCGGTCAAACATTATGTGCTCCCCACAACACTTGTAGGAGTGAGCCTGCTCGCGATTGGAGCACCACGGTGTATCAGGCCGGCGCCAGACCGAAGAACGCCTGAATCAAGCGCAACTCCCGCCGCCGCTCCATGCAGCCAATCATGTGCCGATTGACCAGCCCGTCGCCGACGATCGGAATCGCCACCACCCGCGGGTCATGGCTGACCTCCACCGAAGACACCACGCCCACCCCCAGCTCCGCCGCCACCGCTTCGGTCACCGCCTCACGGCTATCCAGTTCCAGCAACACTCGCGGAATGACCGCCGCCTGCGCACACGCCTGATCAAAGGTACGGCGGGTGATCGAACTCGGCTCGCGCAACACCATGATCACCTGATCCAGCTCCTTGAGCTCTACTTCGCCGGCACGCTGCGCCCACGCATGCGCCGCCGGCACCAGCGCGCAGATCCGCGATTCGCTCAACGCTTGCAGATGCAGGCCCTTGCGCGGTTCGACCTCGGTCAGCACCGCCACGTCGGCATGCTCGGACAACAGCGCGGCGAGGGTTTCCTGCGCATTGCCCAGACGCAAATTCACCGTGATCCCCGGATAGCGCGCACGCAAGCTGGCAAGCATCGGCATGACCATGTGCGGGCCGTCCGCCGCCACTTCGAGACGCCCGGTGAGCAATTGGCGGTTGGCTTCGAGCAGGGTCTGCGCTTCTTCGGCCAGACCGAACATGGCGCGGGTGATCGCCGCCAGTTTGGTGCCCTCCTCGGTCAGTTCCACCCGGCGTGCGGTGCGACGCAGCAAGGTGATCTGGTAGTGCTCCTCCAGCGCCTTGATGTGTCCGGTGACCGCCGGCTGACTGATGAACAGGCGCGCGGCGGCGCGGGTAAAGCTGCCTTCCCGGGCCACGGCGTCGAAGGCGCGCAGCTGGAACAGATTCATGGATAACCCTCACTGATGGCTGGCATAACAACAAACAATTTGATTGATAGACCGCCGAATTGCAACGTATGCCCCGTAGCTTCATCCCACAGCGCTATCGCGAGGACACACGAATGAGTACTGCCGCACCCATCCTGCTCACTCCCGGCCCGTTGACCACCTCGGCCCGCACCCGCCAGGCAATGATGGTCGACTGGGGGTCATGGGATGACCGCTTCAATCAACTGACCGCCAGCCTCTGCGAGCAATTGCTGGCAATCCTCAACGGCGCCGCCACTCACCACTGCGTGCCTTTGCAGGGCAGCGGCACCTTCGCTGTCGAAGCCGCCATCGGCACACTGGTGCCGCGTGACGGCAAGGTGCTGGTGCTGATCAATGGTGCCTACGGCAAGCGTCTGGCGAAGATCTGCGAAGTGCTCGGCCGCTCGTTCAGCACCTTCGAAACCGCCGAAGACGAACCGACCACCGCTGCCGACGTCGACCGCCTGCTGCGCGCCGATGGCGACATCAGCCACGTCGCGCTGATTCATTGCGAAACCAGCACCGGCATTCTCAACCCGTTGCCGGAAATCGCCGAGGTCGTCGCGCAACACGACAAACGCCTGATCATCGATGCCATGAGCTCGTTCGGCGCACTGCCGGTGGACGCGCAAAAAGTGCCGTTCGATGCGCTGATCGCCGCTTCCGGCAAGTGCCTGGAAGGTGTGCCGGGGATGGGTTTTGTTTTCGCCCGCAAGGAATCGCTGGCAGCAGCGGCCGGCAACTCGCATTCGCTGGCGATGGACCTGTATGACCAGCACACGTATATGCAGAAGACCGGCCAGTGGCGCTTCACTCCGCCGACTCATGTGGTCGCGGCGCTGCATGAAGCGCTGTTGCAATACAACGAAGAAGGTGGCCTGCCCGCGCGGCATGCGCGCTACGCCGCCAACTGTCAGGCGTTGATGGAAGAGATGGGCAAGCTCGGCCTGCGCAGCTTCCTGCCGGCAGCGATCCAGGCCCCGATCATCGCCACCTTCCATGCCCCGCAAGATCCGCGCTACCAGTTCAAGGACTTCTACGAACGGGTCAAGGCCAAGGGTTACATCCTCTACCCCGGCAAACTGACCCAGGTCGAAACCTTCCGCGTCGGCTGCATCGGCCACGTCAACCCGGACCAAATGCGCCAGGCCGTGGCGGCAGTGGGTGAAGTGCTGCGCGAGATGGAAGTCCTCGATATCTGAAACACCACTAATCCCCTGTGGGAGCGGGCTTGCTCGCGAAGGCGGAGTGTCAGCCGCCATCAATGTTGAATGTGCCGCCGCATTCGCGAGCAAGCCCGCTCCCACAGTTTTGAACCGTATTGCCAACTCAGGAATTGATTGCCATGAACTACACCAACCCAAGCAAGCTGCAAGCCGCGATCCTCGACTGGGCCGGCACCGTGGTCGATTTCGGCTCGTTCGCGCCAACGCAGATCTTCGTCGAAGCCTTCGCCGAATTCGACGTTCAGGTCTCCATCGAAGAGGCCCGTGGCCCGATGGGCATGGGCAAGTGGGACCACATCCGTACCCTGTGCGATCAGCCGCAGGTCGCCGAGCGTTATCGCAAAGCGTTCGGCCGCACCCCGACCGACGATGACGTGACCGCGATCTACAACCGCTTCATGCCGCTACAGATCGAGAAGATCGCCGAGCACTCGGCGCTGATTCCCGGCGCACTGGAAACCATCGCCAACCTGCGCCAGCAAGGGATCAAGATCGGTTCCTGCTCCGGCTACCCGAAACAGGTGATGGACAAGGTCGTGGCCCTCGCTGCCACTAACGGCTACATTGCCGACCACGTGGTCGCCACCGACGAAGTGCCGAACGGTCGCCCATGGCCGGCCCAGGCGTTGGCCAACGTGATTGCGTTGGGCATCGATGATGTCGCGGCCTGCGTGAAGATCGACGACACCGTGCCGGGCATCCTCGAAGGCCGTCGCGCCGGGATGTGGACCGTGGCGCTGATCTGCTCGGGCAACGCGCTGGGCCTGGATTACGCCGGCTACCGAGCACTGGGCAGCGACGAACTGGCCAGCGAACGCAAACGCATCCACGCGCTGTTCGCCGATTCGCGACCGCATTACATGATCGACACCATCAGCGACCTGCCGGAAGTGATTGCCGACATCAACAAGCGTCTGGCCAACGGTGAGATGCCGCAATCGAGCTGATCGCGCCTTTTCGTCAAAACAATAGAAAACGCCAGAGTCTTCGCGACACTGGCGTTTTTTTTGGCTAAAGCCCTGACTCAGCGCAGTGAAACTCCGATCAGCCTCAGGCAAATCTGCCAAAGGGGATTACAGTTAAAGCATGCCGTCGCACAAGAACGGCACGTGGCGACCCTGATCTGTGAGGAAACACCGTATGCCGTGGACAAGTTCCGAATCCCGCTACAGCACCGTGTCCGTGCTGCTGCACTGGCTGATGCTGGTCCTGTTGATCCTGGTGTATGCCAGCATGGAGTTGCGCGGGATTTTTCCCAAAGGCAGTGGCGGCCGCTCACTGATCCGCGAAGTGCACTACATGCTCGGCCTGACCGTGTTCGTGCTGGTGTGGTTTCGCCTGGTAGCGCGCAGCATCGGCCCGGCACCGAAAATCTTCCCGGCCTCGCCCCAATGGCAGACTCTGCTGGCGCGGGTGATGCACTGGTTGTTGTACCTGTTCATGATCAGCATGCCGATTCTTGGCTGGCTGATTACCAGCGCCGAGGGGCATCAGGTGATGTTCTACGGTTTCGATCTGCCATTGCTGGTGAGCGAGGACAAAGCGTTCGCCAAACAAGTTGAAGGCTGGCACGTGCTGATTGCCACCGCAGGTTACTGGCTGATCGGTCTGCATGCCTTGGCGGGGCTTTATCACCATTATGTGGTGGGCGATAACACGTTACTGCGGATGATGCCCAAGCGCGCGCCACGCTGACGCCAAGTTTTGACCCTTGTGTAGTGAGGGGATTCATCCCCGATGGGCTGCGAAGCGGCCCCAAAACCTGTGCACACGGTGGATCAGACTCACTGCGTGTTCAATGAGGGGCCGCTGCGCTGCCCTCGGGGATAAATCCCCTCACCACAGGGTTACTCATTCATCTTGTGGTGAAACCTCGCCGCCCCTGCAAACCGCCCGTGTGCACAAAGATCAGCCGGGTGCCTGACTCAAATCCGCCCGCTTCAACCTGCTCCTTGAGCATCAACAAAGCCTTGCCGGTATACAGCGGCTCCAACGGAACGCCGCTACTGCGCTCAGTGCTCTCGATGAACTCAAGCAACACCGGATCAACCTTGGCAAAACCACCCCGGCTCGCGTCGAACAATGCGTAATTCGTCATTGCCATATCCGTCTCCCGAACGATCGCCTCCACCTGCGCCGCCACGCCATGATCCTCCGGCACCGCCAGCGCGCCGTACACCGCACGCTCTCCCGCCTCGGCGAGTACCAACCCTGCCAGAGTCGTCCCGGTGCCGCACGCCAGCCACCAGCCGTGGAAATCGCTCCAGCCCAGATTCTTCAGTTGCGTGATCACCTGCTCCTTGAGCGCTTTGCAGCCTAAGGCACCGGCCAATCCGCCGCCACCCTCTGGCACTGCGTGCAGATTCGGGAACTGCGCCTGCCAAGGCTCCCAGAATCCGGGCTCATGCCGCGCCCGATAGCCACCGTAACCGAGCCAGTGCAGTTGCATGCCGAACGCCTGCAGGTCCTCAACCGTGGGCGTCAGCTGTGGATGGCCACGCAACAGCCCAACGGTTTCGAAACCCAGACGCTTGCCAGCCGCAGCCAGCGCATGCAGATGATTGGAATGTGCGCCACCAAGGCTGATGATGCCCTGCGCGCCGGCACGGTCGGCGGCCTTGAGATGCTCGACGAGCTTGAACCATTTGTTGCCGCTGATCAGCGGGTCGGTCTGGTCCAGACGCAGGATCGCGACCTCGATTCCGGCGTTGGTGAGCCAGTCGAGTTGAAGCAATTCGAGGGGGGCTTGGGGTAGCCAGTTGGCGGGAGGAAGAAGCATGGGCGACTGATCATTCGAGGCAGAGCCGGCATTCTAGTCGCTTACAGGACGCCATCGCGAGCAGGCTCACTCCTACAGGATCCGCGCCATCCATAAATGTTGCGCACACCGCCAATCCACTGTGGGAGCGGGCTTGCTCGCGAAAGCGTCGTGTCAGCCGACCTATGCGTTGACTGACACTCCGCCTTCGCGAGCAAGCCCGCTCCCACAGGTTAAGCGGCGTAGCTTAAAGTTCAGCGGCGAGGCGCGAACCCTGGTTGATCGCGCGCTTGGCATCCAGCTCCGCCGCCACATCGGCGCCGCCGATCAGGTGCACGTTCTGCCCCGCCGCGACCAGACCTTCCTGCAGATCGCGCAGTGGATCCTGGCCGGCGCAGATCACGATATTGTCCACCGCCAGCACTTGCGGCTCGCCGGTTTCGCCGATGCGGATGTGCAGGCCTTCGTCGTCGATTTTCAGGTATTCGACGCTGTTGAGCATCTGCACTTGCTTGTTCTTCAAGCCCGTGCGGTGAATCCAGCCGGTGGTCTTGCCCAGGCCATCACCGACCTTGGTTTTCTTGCGCTGCAACAGGAACACTTCGCGAGCCGGCGCGTGCGGCGCTGCTTTGATCCCGGCCACGCCACCACGGGCTTCCAGATGGGTGTCGATGCCCCACTCTTTCCAGAACGCGGTGCGATCGAGACTGGTGGCCACGCCTTCGTGCACAAGGAATTCCGAGACATCGAAACCGATGCCGCCCGCGCCAATCACCGCGACACGCTTGCCCACCGGTTTGCGCTCGAGGATCACGTCCAGGTAGCTCAGCACCTTGGCATTCTCCACGCCCGGAATCGCCGGCACGCGCGGCGCGATGCCGGTGGCGAGGATGATTTCGTCGTAACCGCCCTCGACCAGCTTCGCCACGTCGACGCGAGTATTCAGGCACACCTCGACATTCGTGGTCTGCAGCTTGCGCTTGAAGTAGCGCAGGGTTTCGAAGAATTCTTCCTTGCCCGGCACACGCTTGGCGATGTTGAACTGGCCGCCGATTTCGCTGGCCGAATCGAACAGGGTTACCTGATGACCGCGCTCGGCGGCCACGGTCGCGGCGGACAGACCGGCAGGGCCGGCACCGACCACGGCGATCTTCTTGATCTGTTGCACCGGCAAATAGTTGAGCTCGGTTTCATGGCAGGCACGCGGGTTGACCAGGCAACTGGTGAGTTTTCCGCCAAAGGTGTGATCGAGGCACGCCTGGTTGCAGCCGATGCAGGTGTTGATTTCGTCGGCGCGGCCTTCTGCGGCTTTGTTGACGAAGTCCGGATCGGCGAGGAACGGCCGCGCCATCGAGACCATGTCGGCATCGCCTTCAGCGAGGATCTGCTCGGCGATTTCCGGGGTGTTGATGCGGTTGGTGGTGATCAGCGGAATGTTCACCGAACCACGCAGTTTGGCGGTGACCTTGCTGAACGCCGCGCGCGGCACCTTGGTGGCGATGGTCGGGATCCGCGCTTCGTGCCAGCCGATGCCGGTATTGATGATGGTCGCGCCGGCCTGCTCGATGGCTTTGGCCAGGGTCACGATCTCTTCCCAACTGCTGCCGCCCTCGACCAGATCGAGCATCGACAAACGGAAAATGATGATGAAGTTCGGGCCGACGGCTTCGCGTACGCGGCGGACGATTTCCACCGGCAGGCGCATGCGGTTTTCATAGCTGCCGCCCCAGCGGTCGGTGCGGTGGTTGGTGTGCGCGGCGAGGAACTGGTTAATGAAATAACCTTCCGAGCCCATGATTTCCACACCGTCGTACTCGGCGCTCTGCGCCAGTACCGAGCAGGTGACGAAATCGCTGATCTGTTTCTCGATGCCGTCCTCGTCCAGCTCTTTGGGTTTGAACGGGTTGATCGGCGCCTGAATCGCACTCGGCGCCACCTGTTTCGGGCTATAGGCATACCGCCCGGCGTGGAGGATCTGCATGCAGATCTTGCCACCCGCCTCGTGCACTGCGCGGGTGACGATGCGGTGCTTGAGCGCTTCTTCCTCGGTGGTCAGCTTGGCCGCACCGGAGTACACGCCGCCCTCGTCGTTCGGGCCGATACCGCCGGTGACCATCAGGCCGACGCCGCCACGGGCACGCTCGGCGAAGTACGCTGCCATGCGTTCGAAGCCACCCGGTTTTTCTTCAAGGCCAGTGTGCATCGAACCCATCAGGGTGCGGTTGCGCAGCGTGGTGAATCCCAGGTCCAGCGGGGCCAACAGGTGCGGGTAATGAGCGGCGGTCATCGGTAACTCCACAACGTGCGATCACGGAAATTGCGGGAGCTCTGCGTCCCCCGTCAGTCATGTTCGACAGACTAAGAGTCGCACTGCTGTCACTCAATGACCGAAACTGACAAGTTATTGATCCAAATGCGCAGCGCCCCTTGGCAAGCGCAGGCATGCGCCCTACCCTAGTCGCCACACCCTGTACCCGGCTGTTGTTGGTTTTCATGCGCAAACTTCTGTATCTGTTTTTCTCCATGGCCATCGTTGCCGCCTTGACCACCTACGCCATGTGGGCGGCGGACCGGCCGGCGGGGCATTACCTGTCGGACCTGCGCATCAAACTGGCGGTCGATCAGGGCACGCCCGCCGACCGTGGCAATCTGCTGGGCATCCAGCCGGAACTGTTTCCGACCGACTACCAAAGTCCCGAGCGCCTGCACCGCAAACTCGCAGCTTATCTGCAGCAGGCACAGGATCAGGGGCTGCTCAACGAAAAAACCGTGGTGGTACTGCCCGAGCATGTCGGCACCTGGCTGATGATCAGCGGCGAGAAAGACGAGCTGTATCAGGCCCCGACCCTGGTCGAAGCGATGAACTGGCTGGCGGCGAGCAATCCGTTGCTGTTCGCCCGCGCCTGGCTCACTGCCAAGGGCGAAAATCGCCTCGACGACGCGCACCTGCGCATGAAGTCCAAAGCCATGGCCAAGGATTACCAGACGTTATTCGGTGGTCTGGCCAAGGAATTCCACGTCACACTGGTGGCCGGTTCCATCGTCCTGCCCGAACCGAGCATTCGTGATGGCCAACTCAAGCCCGGCAGCGGCGCGCTGTTCAACAGCAGCGTGGTGTTCGGTAGCGATGGCGTACCGCTGGGCCAGCCACAGCGGCAGATGCACCCGATCTTCGAACAACGTGACGTGATCGGAAGCGAAGACGAGCACGCGATCAACGTAGTCGAGACCCCGGCCGGGCGTCTGGGTGTGCTGATCGGCAGCGACAGCTGGTACCCGGACAACTATCGCCGACTCGACGAGCAAGGCGCGCAACTGGTGGCGGTGCCGGCCTTCGTCGTCGGTCACGACGCCTGGAATCAGCCGTGGGCCGGTTACAAGGGTTCGAGCACACCGGGGTCGGTCAGCCTCAAGCCCGGGGAAATCAGTGAAGGTCAGGCCTGGCATCGCCTGACACTGACCGCGCAGCCGCCGAGCAGTCGTGCGATCGCCGGCATGAGCGTGTTCCTGCGCGGCCAGTTCTGGGACAAGCCCGGTTCGGGACAAAGCTTCCTCAGCAGCAACGGCCAGCAATTCGCCGATGGCGAAGCCCGTGGCGCGCGTCTGCTGAACATCTGGTTGTAAGCCATGAAGCCGCTGCCGATGCGTCTGGGGGATCTGTCGGTAGGTTTCGTGCACAGCCTCGCTGATGCCGTGCGCAGCCATGGCGCCGATCCGCAGCCGCTGCTTGAACAATACGGACTGGATGCCGCGCGACTGGCCGAGGCCGGCGCGCGGTTGTCGATTCCGCGCTACATGCGTCTGGGGCACAGCGCGATTCAGTTGACCGGCGATCCGGCGCTGGGCTTGCGCATGGGCCAGCTCAGCCGCTTGAGTCAGGCCGGTCTCGCCGGGGTCACCGCCGCGCAGGCGCCGACCGTGCGCGAGGCCGCCCGTTGTCTGATCCGCTTCGAGCCGCTGTACGGCTCCAACTATCGCGGGCAGTCGAGTTTTCACGAAGACGCTCATGGCGCGTGGCTGCGCTTCTATTCGATCAGCCCGTACAACGCCTATAACCGTTTTGTAGTGGATTCGATCATCGCCGGCTGGTTGCATCAACTGTCCAGCGTCGGTCGCGAGCCACTGCGCGCCGAGCGCATCGAGATCGAATTTGACGCGCCGGACTACCGCGACGCCTACAACGCGCTGGGCGACTGCCCGATCCAATTCGGCGCTGAGCGCAATCAATTGCGACTGAACCTGAACAGCCTCGCACAGCGTAATCCCGAGCACTGCCCGAGTACCTGGCGGCATCTGCTGCAATTGTGTGAACGGGAACTGGAGCAACTGACCCGCACCCGCAGCCTGCGCGAACGCATCACTCAGCTGTTGGGGCCGTTGCTCAATGGTGGCCGGGAACCCGACCTGGAAGAAGTGGCGGCGCGCCTGAAGCTGCCGACCTGGACGTTGCGGCGCAAACTGGCCGAAGAAGGCACGCAGTTTCGCGCGATCCTCAACGACACCCGCCGTGATCTGGCGATGACCTACATCCGCGACACCGAACTGGCGTTCGGCGAGATCGCTTACCTGCTGGGCTTTGCTTCAGCCGAGGCGTTTCAACGCGCCTTCAAGCGTTGGAGCGGACAGACCCCCGGCGAGTTTCGCCGCAGTCACCGCAAAACCGCCTGACACCTTACAACTCGGTGGCGTCTTCGGCCGGCTCTGGCTGATCCAGTTCATACGCCTGGTATTCGAGCAGTTCTTCTTGATAGTCATCCATCGTGTGATCCCCCTGCTGCCCGTTTGAAAATAGCCCGGTCAACTGACCAGTGCCTCGAGCCTATCGTGCCCGTATGAAGGAAAAGTGACATCCCGCCTTCATGAATAAAACGTAGCAGGTGGTCAGGAATTTATCGCAGGATTTTTGTCGGGGGAATGTAACGAGATTTGAGTACACCACAAAACAAATGTGGGAGCGGGCTTGCTCGCGAAAGCGCAGTGTCAATCAACATATACATTGACTGATACTCCGCTTTCGCGAGCAAGCCCGCTCCCACAGGAGGGCTGCGCGCAGCTTATTGCATCGCCGGAATCGGCTCCGATGGCGGCGGGATATTGGTCGGGTTGGCCGGCGGCGTGATCGTTTCGGTAGCCGGTGCAGGCTCTGCACTCGGTGCCGGGGTGATCGGCGCTGACTCGGCCGGCGGCACCACTGGCTCAGAACCCGTTGGCGTCGGCGCAACCGGGGCCGGGGTCGCTGCCGGGGCTGCCGGCGTCATGTTTTGGGCAGGCTCGACAATCCCGGCTGGCGGCGGTGCAGGCGTTGCCTCTACCGCCGGTGCAGGTGTAACCGGCGCTACAGCGGCAGGCTTGGGTTCAGGCACACCGAGATCGGTTTTGGGTTTTTCTTCGATGTGCGCGGCTTTCTTCGCATCGGCTGGCAGGAACAACTCAACCAGCGTGAAGAACCGCTCGTAGAACTTCTGCGAGGTCACGGTTTCGCTGGCGACCTTGACCATCGAATCGTCCGAAGAACCGATCGGCATCGACACCGAACCCAATACGCCAACCCCGAGACTGGCGGAGTTGTTGGTCTTCTTCAGCGCGTAGCGATCCTGCAGGGCATTGGCGAACACCGTGGCATGGTGCTTGGCACTGCCATCTTCGGCACACACCACATTGAAGCTGATTTCCAGGTGGGTTTCCCCGGTCTGCTGGAAACTCTTGTGGCCACTGACCAGTTTCGGGTCACTGCTGGTGATGATGTAGCCCTGGCTGAGCAACGCACGACGGGCCGCCTCGCAACTCGCGGTGTCGGCCACCGGATAATTGCGCGAGAACGTGCCGGAATCATCGAAGTTCTCATGCTCATAGATCGGCTTGTCCTTCGAACAGCCAGCAACAGCGGTCAACAACAGCGCCAACCCAACGACACGCATGGGAGTTGAAATCAACATTGAACATCCTGAGGAAAAACAGTCCGGGGCGTATTGTGCAACAGAACGTGGCCCTGCGGCGCATGGATTGTGTCTTAAAGCCGTTACAACCCTATTGACCCTTGTTTGCCGGAAAAAGTCGCAGCGACAAGTGATCGATGAAGACGCGCAATTTGGCGGTGGCATGGCGACTGGAGGGCCACAATACCCAGAACTGACCGGTGTGCTTCATATGCGCATCCAGCACTCGCTGAAAGCGCCCCTGCGCGACATCCTCATGGGTCATGAAATCCGGCAGGCAAGCGATACCCATCCCTGCCAGCGCCGCATGATGGACGGCTTCGATGGAGGTAGTGACCAGCCGCGTCGGCAAGCTCGGCTCCGGCGCGCCCTCCTCGCCAATCAATGGCCATGGCTCCAGCTTGCCAGTGGCATGAAAGGTGTGCCGCAAGCAGGCGTGCTCCGCCAGATCGGCGGGAATTTGCGGTACGCCGCGCTGCTGCAGATACAACGGGCTCGCCACCAGCACCATGTGAAACTCGCCCAAGGGCCGCGCCATCAGCCGTGAATCTCGTGGTTGACCGGTACGAATCACCGCATCGAAGCCCTCCTCAACCACGTCGACCATGCGATCAGTCAGATCCAGATCCAGCTCGATCTGCGGGTACAGCGCCATGAACTCATTCATCACCGGCATCACCAGGCCGTGCACCTGCGGCAGGCTGATGCGCAGTTTGCCATGGGGCTGGGATGCGGAATCGCAAAGTTCGAACTCGGCGGCTTCCACCTCGGCGAGAATCTTTCGACAGCGTGCGAGGAACAGCGCGCCCTCGCTGGTCAGGGTGATGCTGCGGGTGGTGCGATGAAACAGCCGCACGCCGAGTCGCGCCTCCAGCCGGGCGATACTTTTGCCCACCGCTGAAGACGACACGCCCTGCAGCCGCCCAGCCTCGGTAAAACTGCGGGTCTCGGCGACCTGAACAAACACCGAAATACTGCCCAGACTGTCCATTCCGCCCCTCCGATTCACGACATCCATGTCCGATATGTTCGGAACCGTAACCCATTTTTCTCCAATGCGCAGCGCCCTAGCCTATGGCCTTCACCCACTTCGGCACATGGACGCTGACTCATGAACGACGCACAACTGACCTCGGCCCTCACCCAGCCAGTCGACACCCGCGAACGATTGCCCCTCGGCGCCCTGCTGGCGCTGGCCACCGCCGGTTTCATCACGGTGCTGACCGAAGCCATGCCCGCCGGCCTGCTGCCACAAATGAGCGCGGGGCTGAATGTCTCCCAGGCACTGATCGGGCAACTGGTCACCCTGTACGCGATTGGCTCGATGCTCGCCGCCATCCCGCTGACCATCGTCACCCGCAGCTGGCGTCGTCGGCCATTGCTGCTGTCAGCCATCGGCGGCTTCGCCATCGCCAACAGCATCACCGCCCTGTCGGAATGGTACTGGCTGACTTTGACCGCACGTTTGCTCGCCGGGATATTTGCCGGGCTGCTGTGGGCGTTGCTGGCAGGCTACGCCAGCCGCATGGTTGCCCCACACCTGCAAGGCCGGGCAATCACCGTCGCCATGCTTGGCGCGCCACTGGCACTCTCGCTGGGCATCCCGGCCGGCACACTACTCGGCACGCTGGTCGGCTGGCGCCTGAGCTTCGCCATCATGACTGCGCTGACGCTGTTGCTAGTGATCTGGGTGCGCTGGCAAGTGCCGGACTTTGCCGGACAACACGCAGGAAAACGCCTGCCCCTACGTCAGGTCTTCACCCTGCCCGGCGTACGCTCGGTGTTGTTCGTGACCTTGACCTACGTGATCGCCCACAACCTGCTGTACACCTACATCGCACCGTTCCTGCAACCGTCAGGACTGGCCAGCGATATCGACCGGGTGCTGCTGGTGTTCGGCCTGGCCTCAGTGCTGAGCCTATGGATCGTCGGCAGCCTGATCGATCGCTGGCTACGCGAACTGATGCTGATCAGCACGCTGCTGTTCATGCTCTCCGCCATCGCCTTGGGCCTGTGGCGAGAATCGGCGACCGTGGTCTACCTCGCCGTCGCCGTGTGGGGCCTGGCGTTTGGTGCGATGCCTTCGCTGCTGCAGACTGCCTCGGCGAAAACCGCTGGAGAGGCTGCCGATACGGCGCAGTCGATGCTGGTGACCCTGTGGAATGTCGGGATTGCCGGGGGTGGTTTGGCGGGTGGTTTGCTGCTGGGGAGTCTGGGGGTTGGGGGTTTTCCGTGGATTGTTGTGGGGTTGCTGGTTTTGACCTTGTATGCGGCGCTCATTGCGCGAGGTCATGGGTTCACGGGGGTGAGGTGATGGGTTTGCCTGTCGCGGATTGGTTGACCGATCGACCGCCTTCGCGAGCAGGCTCGCTCCCACAGGGATTGAGGTGGGCAGGCAGAGATTGGTCGCCTGGCAGGCCGCCATTGCTGGCAAGCCAGCTCCCACAAGATCAAAAGATCGTCCGAACGCGGCCCGAGCCTTCGGCAACTCCTACACAGGATGAGCGTTAGCTCGGCTGCAGCTCTTGATCTTGCCGTGCCGGCCCCATCGGCAGGCTGAGTGGAGGGGTTTATCCGGGGGAAGGAGCGCAGCGACGTTTGGCGAAGCCAAACACATCGAGAGGAGGTGCAGCGAAGCAAACCGGAGGCGATGCCCCCGGATGAATCCCGTAACGAAGGAACCCGAGCCACGGCGAGGGCCGAACGCCGGGGCCAAGCCTTTTGGGTTACCTTTTCGGCGTCTGGAAAAGGTGACTCGCTGTAAGAGCGAAACCGCCAGCGGCAGCACCCGAAGCAACGGATATACACCCAAATCTCAACCATAAAAAAAACCCCGACCATAAGATCGGGGCTTTCCAGTTACCACTCAGTCAACCATCAATACCGCTTGATGTCCGCCTGACTCTCCAACTGCTTACGGAACGCCGCAAAATCCTGCTGACCTTCACGCGAAGCCAGGAAGCGACGGTACTGCGCCTTCTCTTCATCAGTCGGCGCTACTGCTTCATTCACACCGTCCAGACGCACAATCATCAGACTACCGTCCTGCAAGGTCACGCTGCTGAACGTCGGCTTGCCCTTGGCTGCCGGTTTCGGCATGCGGAACAACGCCTGCAGCACAGTCGGGTCAACCCCTTCCTGAGCACGGGTCGCCGCCGTCACAACCTTCCAGTTCTGGCCGTCAACCGCCTTGTCCAGCGCAGTCTTGCCATCGCGCAGACCAGCAATCAGCTGGTCAGCCTTGGTCTTGGCCGCAGCGCTGGCGTGCTCTTTGGTCAGTTGGGCACGGATCGCCGTGTTCACCGCTTCGAGTGGCAACTGCTCAGGCTTCAGATGTTCCTTGGCGCGCAGCACGACCACGGTTTCCGGGTCCAGCTCGATACCGGTGCTGTTGGCGTTTTCTTCCAGCACTTCCTGACTGAACGCAGCCGTCACCACCGCGCGGTTGGCGGCGATGCCTTCGCCACCTTCACGGCCGAACGGCTTGGAGGTGTGCACAGTCAGTTTCAGATCTGCCGCAGGCTGGGCCAGGTCAGACGCTTCGAACGCCGAGTCTTCCAGTTGCTTGGTCGCCTCGACAAAACGCTGCTCGACCTGTTGAGTCTTCAGCTCGCGGGTCAACTTGTCTTTCAGGCTGGCCAGGGTCGGAACTTCCGGCGCTTCAACACCCAGCAGCTTGATCAGGTGGTAACCGAAGTCGGTACGCACCGGCTCGGACACCTGGTCCTTGTTCAGCGAGTACAGGGCTTTTTCGAAAGCTGGATCATAGACGCCAGGACCGGCAAAACCGAGGTCACCGCCATTGTTGGCCGAACCCGGATCCTGCGAGAACTCCTTGGCCAGCGCTTCGAATTTCTCGCCCTTGGCCAGACGCGCCTGGACTTCTTCGATCTTCGCCTTGGCCTGAGCGTCGGTGGTCTTGTCGTTGACTTCGATCAGGATGTGCGCCGCACGACGCTGTTCCGACAGGTTGGCGATCTCTTTCTGATACGCCGCCTGCAGGTCTTCATCCTTGACCGCAACCTGGTCGAAGAACGAAGACTTCTTCAGCTCGACATAATCGACGACCACTTGCTCAGGGGTCATGAACTCCTTGGCGTGCTCGTCGTAGTAAGCCTTGACCTCATCGTCGGTCAGCTTGACCGCGGCCGGGTCGGCCTTGACGTTCAGCGAAGCGAAATCGCGGGTCTGTTTTTCCAGACGGGCAAATGCCAGCACTTCGGCGTCGGTGACGAAACCGCTACCGGCAACACCGGCGCGCAACTGACCGATCAGCATTTCCTGAGCCAGCATCTGGCGGAATTGCATGCGGGTGTAGCCCAGTTGACGAATCACCTGGTCGAAGCGCTCGGAGCTGAACTTGCCGTCCACCTGGAATTCAGGGGTCTGCAGGATCACCTGATCCAGTGCACCTTCGGAGAAAGCGAATTTCGATTGTTCTGCGCCTTGCAGCAGCAGCTTGCGATCGATCAGGCCCTTGAGGGCCGATTCGCGGAGCATTTTTTCGTCAAGCAAGGAAGCATCGAAGTCCTTGCCCAGTTGTTGCATCAGCTGACGGCGTTGCATGTCAACGGCCTGGCTCAGCTCGTTCTGGCTGATTTCTTCACCATTGACCTTGGCCGCATCGTTGGTGTGCGTCGTGGCCTTGAAAATGGCATCGAAACCGGTCAGAGCCATCAGTGCAACGATGACCCCGATAATGGTCTTGGCAATCCAGCCTTGTGAATTGTCCCTGATATTCTGCAGCATGCGTCCCCCAGAAACGGTTGAACTTCAAAAATTAGGCAACCGTGGAGCGTGGGTAGAATCCGGATAGAAGAAAGGCGCATCCGAGGATGCGCCTTCTCGTAACTGGCGGAGCGGACAGGGCTCGAACCCTCGATCCCGGCGTTACAGGCGGCTGTTCCAGCGACCTGCTCTACCGCTCCGCTGCCAAGTCAGGCATGACCCCGACCCGGATGGGTAAAAACCTGAAACAAACTAACTTAGTTGACAGCTTCTTTCAGTGCTTTACCGGCTTTGAAACCTGGCTTTTTAGCAGCAGCGATTTGCAGCGTCTTGCCGGTCTGTGGGTTACGACCAACGCGAGCTGGACGATCAGTCACGGAGAAAGTGCCGAAACCAACCAGAACAACGGAGTCGCCAGCCTTGAGAGCGCCAGTGACGGATTCGATTACAGCGTCCAGCGCACGGCCAGCAGCAGCTTTCGGGATATCAGCGGATGCAGCGATAGCATCAATCAGTTCCGACTTGTTCACTCTAAGTCCCCTTATATCTATTTGAGTATGATTCTAAGTTTTTTGGTGAAAGCAAAAACGAGTGCTGAATGGCCTACAGACACTTAAGAGCCGCTTTATAACAAGGGCTCTAAAAAGCTGTCAAGGAAGCCCCCCAGGCAAAAGCGTATTAATGCGTGCTAATTCTTTCCTTAGAGTCAGACTCACGTTTTTCGTCCTTGGCAACTATCTCCGGAGCCACATCCGGCAAGGGCTCCGGCGCGTATTGCAGCGCAATTTGCAGGACCTCGTCAATCCATTTAACCGGTTTAATCTGCAGATCCTGCTTGATATTGTCAGGAATCTCCTTCAGATCGCGCACGTTCTCTTCCGGAATAATCACAATCTTGATTCCGCCACGGTGAGCCGCGAGCAGTTTTTCCTTCAGACCACCAATCGCCAACACTTGGCCACGCAGGGTAATTTCGCCGGTCATGGCGACATCGGCGCGCACCGGAATCCCGGTCAAGGCCGACACCAGTGCCGTGCACATACCCACACCCGCGCTAGGACCGTCCTTCGGGGTCGCCCCTTCCGGCATGTGAATGTGCGTGTCGCGCTTCTCATGGAAGTCCAGCGGAATGCCCAGGCTTTTGGCACGGCTGCGCACAACGGTCAGCGCCGCAGTGATCGATTCGACCATTACATCGCCCAGCGAACCGGTCTTGATCAGTTGACCTTTGCCCGGTACCACAGCCGCTTCGATGGTCAGCAATTCGCCGCCCACCTGCGTCCACGCCAGGCCAGTCACCTGACCGATCTGATCCTGTTGCTCTGCCAGACCGTAGCGGAATTTACGCACGCCGAGGAAGTGCTCGAGCAGGTCAGCTGTCACTTTTACCGAGAAGCGTTTTTCCAGCGCATGTTCTTTCACAGCCTTGCGGCAGACTTTGGCGATCTGACGTTCAAGGCCACGCACACCGGCTTCACGGGTGTAGTAACGGATGATGTCGCGGATCGCTTCTTCATCGAATTCCAGCTCGCCTTTCTTCAGACCATTGGCGGCAATCTGCTTGGGCGACAGGTACTTTACGGCGATGTTGATCTTTTCGTCTTCGGTGTAGCCCGGCAGACGAATGACTTCCATCCGGTCCAGCAGTGCCGGCGGGATGTTCATCGAGTTCGAGGTGCACAGAAACATCACATCGGACAGGTCGTAATCGACTTCCAGATAGTGATCGTTGAAGTTGTGGTTCTGCTCCGGATCGAGCACTTCCAGCAACGCCGACGCCGGGTCGCCACGCATGTCGCTGCCCATTTTGTCGATTTCATCGAGCAGGAACAGCGGGTTGCGCACACCTACTTTTGTCATCTTTTGAATCAATCTTCCTGGCATCGAACCAATGTAAGTCCGACGATGACCCCGAATTTCCGCTTCATCACGCACGCCACCGAGGGCCATACGCACAAATTTACGGTTGGTGGCGTGGGCAATCGACTCTGCCAGCGAGGTCTTACCCACGCCAGGAGGACCCACCAGGCACAGCACCGGGCCACGGATCTTCTTCACGCGCTTCTGCACGGCGAGGTATTCAAGGATGCGCTCCTTGACCTCTTCGAGACCGTAGTGATCGGCGTCGAGAATGTCTTCAGCACGCGCCAGGTCGAGGCGTACCTTGCTTTGCGCCTTCCACGGCACCTGCACCAGCCAGTCGATGTAGGAGCGCACCACGGTGGCTTCAGCGGACATCGGCGACATTTGCTTGAGCTTGTTCAGCTCGGCGGTGGCTTTGGCCAAGGCATCTTTCGGCAGGCCGGCAGCATCGATGCGCTTTTTCAGCTCTTCGATTTCATTGTGACCTTCGTCACCGTCGCCCAGCTCTTTCTGAATGGCCTTCATCTGCTCATTCAGGTAGTACTCGCGCTGGCTGCGCTCCATTTGCTTTTTGACGCGGCCGCGAATGCGTTTTTCAACTTGCAGCAGATCGATTTCGGCATCCAGCAAGGCGAGCACGTGCTCGACCCGGGCCGACAGATCGATGATTTCGAGGATTTCCTGTTTCTGCTCGATCTTCAGCGCCATGTGCGCGGCCATGGTATCGACCAGACGACCCGGCTCATCAATGCTGTTGAGCGACGACAGGACTTCAGCCGGCACCTTCTTGCCCAACTGCACGTATTGTTCGAACTGCGACAGCAGGCTGCGCACGAACACTTCGGATTCGCGCTCGGCGGCGTCGACTTCGTCGATCAGCGAGACTTCGGCACGGCAATGCCCGTCGACTTCGCTGAAGCGCTCTACAGCACCGCGCTGCTCACCTTCGACCAGAACCTTGACGGTGCCGTCCGGCAGCTTCAGCAGCTGCAACACAGTGGCGATAGTACCTACGCGATAGAGAGCTTCTTCACCGGGATCATCGTCAGCCGGGTTTCTCTGGGCCAGCAGCAGGATCTGCTTGTCGCCCGTCATCGCGGCCTCGAGGGCTTCGATGGATTTCTCGCGCCCCACGAACAGCGGGATAACCATGTGCGGATAAACCACGACATCACGCAATGGCAGGAGAGGCAATTCGATGGTTGTCTTCATGATTTCGCCTCTACGGCGGCCATATGGCCGTAATCAGATGGAATTAAACTTGAAACCAAGATGGGGGCTGCCTTGAAAAAAAACAAGCGCAAAGCGGATGTAAAAAACGACATAAAAAAAAAGAGGCCCGAAGGCCCCTTCTTTGTTCCGGCAGTGTGGACGCTTACGCGTCCGGCGCTGCCTTGGCCGTCGGCTCACTGTTTTCGTAGATATACAGTGGCTTGGACTTGCCTTCAATCACGCTTTCATCGATGACGACTTTGCTCACTTCAGACTGCGAAGGGATTTCGTACATCGTGTCGAGCAGCACACCTTCGAGAATCGAACGCAGGCCACGGGCACCGGTTTTACGTTCCAGGGCACGCTTGGCGACCGATTTCAGTGCATCGGTCCGGAACTCCAGATCCACGCCTTCCATCTCGAACAGCTTGGCATACTGTTTGGTCAGAGCATTTTTCGGCTCGGTGAGGATCTGCATCAACGCAGCCTCGTCGAGCTCGTCCAGCGTCGCAAGAACCGGCAGACGACCGACGAATTCCGGGATCAGACCGAACTTGACCAGATCGTCAGGCTCGACTTCACGCAGGGATTCACCGACTTTCTTGCCTTCTTCCTTGCTGCGCACTTCTGCGTTGAAACCGATGCCGCCCTTGGTGGAACGGTTTTGGATAACCTTTTCCAGACCAGAGAACGCACCGCCGCAGATGAACAGGATGTTACGGGTGTCGACCTGCAGGAATTCCTGCTGCGGATGCTTGCGACCACCTTGCGGTGGAACGGAAGCGACCGTGCCTTCGATCAACTTGAGCAAGGCCTGCTGCACGCCTTCACCAGAAACATCGCGGGTGATCGACGGGTTGTCGGACTTGCGGGAAATCTTGTCGATTTCGTCGATATAGACAATGCCCATCTGGGCCTTTTCCACGTCGTAATCGCACTTTTGCAGCAATTTCTGAATGATGTTCTCGACATCTTCACCTACGTAACCGGCCTCGGTGAGGGTGGTTGCGTCAGCGATGGTGAACGGAACGTTCAGCAGGCGGGCCAGTGTTTCGGCCAGCAGGGTTTTACCGGAGCCTGTCGGGCCGATCAGCAGGATGTTGCTCTTGCCGAGTTCGACGTCGTCAGCCTTCTTGTCACGCTGGTTCAGGCGCTTGTAGTGGTTGTACACCGCTACGGCCAGAACCTTTTTCGCACGCTCCTGACCGATTACATACTGGTCAAGGATGCCGCTGATTTCTTTAGGCGAAGGCAATTTATGCGCGCTGCTTTCGGCCTGTGCTTCCTGCACCTCCTCGCGGATGATGTCATTGCACAGGTCGACGCACTCGTCGCAGATAAAGACCGAGGGGCCGGCAATCAATTTGCGCACTTCATGCTGGCTTTTGCCACAGAAGGAGCAATAGAGCAGCTTGCCGTTGTCCTCGCCGTTGCGGGTGTCAGTCATTCGTTCGATCCAAATCCGATAGGCTTGCAACACAAGATGAAGGCTATTGCGGGCTTTTTCAAGCCCGCTGGTGGTCGGACCTGCCGACCCACCTTATTTTGAGCTGCTTATTTTACGCAGGACGCTGGTTGATGACTTCGTCGATCAGGCCGTATTCCTTCGCAGCTTCTGCACTCATGAAGTTGTCGCGGTTGGTGTCACGCTCGATTTCTTCAAGCGTACGACCGCTGTGCTTGGCCATCAGCGTGTTCAGACGCTCGCGAATGAAGAGGATTTCCTTGGCATGGATTTCGATATCAGAGGCCTGGCCCTGGAAACCGCCCAGTGGCTGGTGAATCATCACACGCGAGTTCGGCAGGCAGAAACGCTTGCCTGGAGCACCGGCCGTCAGCAGGAATGCACCCATGCTGCACGCCTGACCAATGCACGTCGTCGAGACGTTTGGCTTGATGAACTGCATGGTGTCGTAGATCGACATGCCCGCTGTCACCGAACCGCCCGGGGAGTTGATATAGAGATGGATGTCCTTGTCCGGGTTTTCCGCTTCAAGGAACAGCAATTGCGCACAGATCAGGTTGGCCATGTAGTCCTCTACAGGACCCACCAGAAAAATGACGCGCTCCTTCAGAAGGCGCGAGTAGATGTCATAGGCGCGCTCGCCACGAGCAGATTGCTCGACAACCATCGGGACCAGGCCGCCAGCGGCCTGGATATCAGAGTTCTGCTGAATATACGAATTACGGAACATGCTCTGCAGTCACTCCCAAATAGTTATGTCTTGAATACGCATAAGCCAGCTCGAAGGCTGGCTTATGTGTGTACTTCTTAACGCAAAAACAATCAGTCGGCTTTTGGAGCTTCTACCGGCTTGACCGCTTCTTCGTAAGAGACCGATTTGTCGGTCACGCTAGCTTTCTGCAGAACAGTATCCACAACTTGTTCTTCCAGCACAACCGAACGAACTTCGTTCAGTTGCTGCTCGTTCTTGTAGTACCAGGACACGACCTGCTCAGGTTCCTGGTAAGCCGAAGCCATTTCCTGAATCATTTCGCGAACGCGGGCTTCGTCAGGCTTCAGGTCGAATTGCTTGACCACTTCGGCCACGATCAGACCCAGCACTACACGGCGCTTGGCTTGCTCTTCGAACAGCTCGGCCGGCAGTTGGTCAGGCTTGATGTTGCCACCGAACTGCTGAACCGCCTGCACACGCAGACGGTCAACTTCGTTGGACAGCAGAGCCTTCGGCACTTCGATCGGGTTGGTGGCCAGCAGACCGTCCATTACCTGATTTTTCACCTTGGACTTGATGGCCTGACGCAGCTCACGCTCCATGTTCTTGCGAACTTCGGTGCGGAAACCGTCGATGCCGCTTTCCTTGATGCCGAATTGAGCGAAGAACTCTTCGTTCAGCTCTGGCAGCTTCGGCTCGGACACGGTGTTTACAGTCACGGTGAACTCGGCGGTTTTGCCGGCCAGGTCCAGGTTCTGATAGTCCTCAGGGAAGGTCAGGTTCAGAACGCGCTCTTCGCCCGCTTTAGCGCCCACCAGGCCTTCTTCGAAGCCCGGGATCATGCGACCGGAACCCAGCACCAGTTGAGTGCCTTTGGCCGAGCCGCCAGCGAAGGCTTCGCCGTCAACCTTGCCAACGAAATCAATGTTCAGCTGGTCTTCGTTCTGAGCAGCACGATCGGCCACTTCAAAACGGGTGTTCTGCTTGCGCAGGATGTCCAGCATCTTGTCCAGATCGGCGTCAGCCACTTCAGCGCTCAGACGCTCGACAGTGATGCCGTCGAAACCGGCAACGGTGAACTCAGGGAACACTTCGAATACGGCAACGTATTCCAGGTCTTTGCCAGCTTCCAGCGACTTCGGCTCGATCGAAGGCGAACCGGCAGGGTTCAGCTTCTGCTCAACCACGGCTTCGTAGAAGGAGGACTGGATGACATCACCAACAGCTTCCTGACGAGCGTCAGCACCGAAACGGCGCTTGATTTCGCTCATTGGCACTTTGCCTGGACGGAAGCCAGCAATCTTGGCCTTTTGGGCAGTCTGCTGCAGACGCTTGTTGACCTGGCTCTCAATGCGCTCAGCCGGCACGGTGACGCTCATGCGGCGCTCAAGAGCAGTAGTATTTTCAACAGAAACTTGCATGGATATTCCTCGTTGCACAGACGTTAGCCGGCCGTTTCCGACCCCAGAATCAAGGGCATGCATTCTAGTGGGTCAAACTCAAGAAGTCACCCTACTGAAAACGGGTAAAAAAACAGCAGGCCATTTATAGGTGTGAATGCAGCAATGCACTCCACCTCGAAGACGAATAAAGACCATCACGCCAAGGCTCTGCTTCAACCGCTTCTATATATAGAAGAGACTGCGAGCCATCTCCCTGACGGCTGATCCCGCGAACATGGCCGGCGGTCGGCACGCTGACAGCAAGCCCCTGAACACGACGAAACGCCCTGCCCTTCGACCCGAAACGCTGCGCGACAAACCACCAGCCGTAAAACAAAAAAGGCGCCAGACTGTTAAATCTGGCGCCTTTCGAAATATGGGGTGGACGATGGGGATCGAACCCACGACAACGGGAGTCACAATCCCGTGCTCTACCAACTGAGCTACGCCCACCATATTGCGTCACAAAAAAGCCATTCAACTTCTTTGCTGAACTTCATCAGGCCTGCGGCATGAATGAAGCTTTAATTGGTGCGGATGAAGAGACTCGAACTCTTACGCCTCGCGGCGCTGGAACCTAAATCCAGTGTGTCTACCAATTCCACCACATCCGCAGATGAAGCTTTTTAAAGCAAAGGCGCCAGATTGTTACATCTGGCGCCTTTCGAAATATGGGGTGGACGATGGGGATCGAACCCACGACAACGGGAGTCACAATCCCGTGCTCTACCAACTGAGCTACGCCCACCATATCGCGCTACTTGTGCCAAAGCTGCCTAATGGCGCACCCGGCAGGACTCGAACCTGCGACCATCCGCTTAGAAGGCGGATGCTCTATCCAGCTGAGCTACGGGCGCCTTATTAATCTGTACTCTTGGAGGACTACAAACTAAATGCTTTCCAGCTTCGCAGAACGCTAATTCCGCTCAACCTTCTTAACCAGTGCTAGGCTGTGCCCGACAAGTGCGACGAATAGTATAGAGCGCTCCCAAGGTCGTCAAATCCTTTTTGAAAAAAATTCATTTAATTAAAGGAGTTAGGGGAATTTGCTGACCAAGCGCCTTTGCCCTCACCGTCTGACATGCGAGAATGCGTTCTCTTTTTTTCCCCTCTCGATGGTTAATCACGCGCAATGACTGCACAACTAATCGACGGCAAATCGATCGCCGCCAGCCTGCGCCAGCAGATCGCCCAACGAGTTGCCGAGCGTCGCCAGCAAGGCCTGCGCACTCCCGGCCTCGCGGTGATCCTGGTCGGCAGCGATCCTGCCTCTCAGGTTTATGTCTCGCACAAGCGTAAAGACTGTGAAGAGGTCGGCTTCCTCTCTCAAGCCTACGACCTGCCTTCCGAAACCACTCAAGAAGCGCTGACCGATCTGATCGATCGCCTCAACGACGACCCGGCCATCGACGGCGTGCTGCTGCAACTGCCGCTGCCCGAGCACCTGGACGCCTCCAAACTGCTGGAGCGCATTCGCCCGGACAAAGACGTCGATGGCTTCCATCCTTATAACGTCGGCCGCCTGGCCCAGCGCATTCCGCTGCTGCGTCCGTGCACACCAAAGGGCATCATGACCTTGCTGGAAAGCACCGGCGTTGACCTTTATGGTCTGGATGCGGTGGTGGTTGGCGCGTCGAACATCGTCGGTCGTCCGATGGCGATGGAACTGCTGCTGGCCGGTTGCACCGTGACCGTCACCCACCGCTTCACCAAGGACCTGGCCGGCCACGTCGGTCGCGCTGATCTGGTGGTGGTTGCCGCCGGCAAGCCGGGACTGGTCAAGGGTGAGTGGATCAAGGAAGGCGCGATCGTGATCGACGTCGGCATCAACCGTCAGGACGACGGCAAGCTGGTCGGTGACGTGGTGTATGAAACCGCCCTGCCCCGCGCCGGCTGGATCACTCCGGTTCCCGGCGGCGTTGGCCCGATGACCCGTGCCTGCCTGCTGGAAAACACCCTCTACGCGGCAGAAACCCTGCACGCCTGAGGCGTTTTTCCGCAATAAAAGAACCCCGCCTTGTGCGGGGTTTTTCGTATCTGAGAAAAAACACTAACCGTTCGCCGGAAACCCCTCTTTTTACAGGCCTTTTCACGAGATTTTCAGGTCATTCAAACAACCATCGACAGATCTTCAGCCATACTCCTAGAATGCGACGCTTTGAAGAAATAACCCGTTACAAACTAACGGAATATCCAACCTTTATGAGTTCGCCCGCGTGAAAATTCGTCTTTCGATCCTGAGCCTGGTTTTTGCTTTTTCAGGCACATTCGTCACGCCAACCGTCAACGCCGCTGAAACCACCGCCGCGCCACGCGACGCTTCGCAACTGAAGATCGCCTCCGGCAGCGCCCTGCTCATGGATTTGCAGACCAATAAAGTCATCTATTCGAGCAACCCGGATGTGATCGTACCGATCGCTTCGGTGAGCAAACTGATGACCGGACTGGTGGTGGTTGAAGCGCACCAGAACATGGACGAATGGATCGACGTCGACATCAGCCACACGCCGGAAATGAAAGGCGTGTTCTCCCGAGTCAAACTCAAGAGCGAACTGCCGCGTCGCGAGATGCTGCTGATTGCCCTGATGTCCTCGGAGAACCGTGCGGCCGCCAGCCTCGCGCATCACTATCCAGGCGGTTACGCCGCGTTCATCGCCGCAATGAACGCCAAGGCCAAAGCGCTGGGCATGACCAATACGCACTATGTCGAGCCGACCGGGCTGTCGGAACGCAACGTGTCCACCGCCCGCGACTTGAGCAAACTGCTGGTCGCCGCGAGCAAGCATCCGATCCTCAGCGAGCTGACCACTACCAAGGAAAAAACCGTAGCGTTCCGCAAACCCAATTACACCCTGGGTTTCCGCAACACCGACCACTTGGTGAACAAGGCTGACTGGGACATCAAGATCACCAAAACCGGCTTCACCAACCCGGCGGGTCATTGCCTGGTGCTGGTAACGCGGATGAGCAATCGTCCGGTCGCCCTGGTGATTCTCGATGCGTTCGGCAAGTACACGCATTTTGCCGATGCCAGTCGTATCCGCAGCTGGATGGAAACCGGCCGGAGCGCCAACGTTCCGGCAGTTGCGCAGCAATACAAGGCCGAGAAAAACCTCAAGTCGCGCCAGAGCGGCGTGGTCGAAGCCTCCAAGTAACCAGAAATATCCAACTGTGGCGAGGGAGCTTGCTCCTGCTGGGGCGCGTAGAGGACCTTCTTTTTTAACAGAAAAGGCCTGCTGCGCAGTCCAGCGGGAGCAAGCTCCCTCGCCACAGAGGTATTCAGCCAGTGGTTAAATACCCGTTATTCAATCATTGGGTAACGGCATTTTGTCGTCGTCCGGAATGCCGTCACCAGCGCTCGGATCTGGCGTCAGCACATTAGGTCGCGCCAGCGGATCGCGCAGCGGGCTGTCCGGATCCAGCACAGGATCCACGTCGTCCTCAGGCGTGGTCGGCACGCTGTCCGGTTTTTTATCGTCGAAGCTGGAATCGGTACTCATACGCACCTCACTTCATGGTTTCAGATCAGCCAACGGATCATAGGGCTTGGCCGGTCGCTGACTGTCGTCGTCCGGTTGCACGTCTCGCGGCGCCTTGGCGGGGCCGACCGGATCAACTTGCGGATCGTCGAGATCCGGTGAATCCGGATCGAAACCCAGATCATGACCGGACGAATGCTCGCTTGAGTGTGGGCCTTTCGGGGATGGGGAATCTGCCATGCTCGCCTCCTGATTCACCCGCACATTCGGGCTCTATCAGTGAGAGGCCTGCCGGGCGTGAGCGTGCCCGGCAGATGACGAACGGAGCCTTAATGTGCGGCCAAGGCCTTTCTGGCTTGCGCCGCTTCACGTTCCTGGCCGGCCTGCGCCAGCTCGTCCGCGGCCTTGAGCCAGCGCTGGCGGTCGACTTCGGCAGGAATCTGCGACGGTTTCTGGATCAGTACTGCCCAGCCGCCGGATTTTTCGAAAGCGGATTCAAAGGAACTGAAACTCATCAGTTCGCGGCGATTCATCCCGGCGCGCAACAACACCTTCTGTTTCAGCCGGTCGTAACCGGAAAGGATCGCGTAACGCGGTTCGGCCCAGAACGCCGAGCCTTCACTGAAGCGCACCATTACCGGATAACCTGCCGCGACCTGGGTCAACAGGGCAGGCAAATTCTTGTCCAGCGGATAGACCACCATGCCGTAATCGCGAGCCAGGCTCTGCAGATTCTGCTGCAACTGCTCTTGTGCATCCGGCAGATGCAACGGTTTTTCCAGCAGCCCCGGGGTGATCATGATGCCCTGCTGCGACAACAGGCTGGCCAGCACTTGCGGACCACTTTGATTGGCTTCGCCGCGATAGAAGGTGCCGCTGAGTTCGACCCGCTCCGGCAGGCGCTTGACCTGCGGCGCGACACTGCCCGCACACCCTGCCAACACCGCCGCGCAACCGGCCACCAGCAACGCCCCTCGCAATCGAGAAAATACCTGCACCATCATCACTCTCGTCAGACGCCGGTCATCGTGTTCCGGCAACGCCTGCGATCATAGGGCGGCGCAGGCCTGCGGTATAGCCTTAAACCTCAGACCGATCGTTTGCATAGAGCGAACTGATTGGTCATTACCGACCTTTGGTCAATAGTCTGAAACACCCCATTGTCTAGACTGTCACTGAAACAGAGCGAATTGAAAAAGTGAGTGCCCGACGCAGGGCAAAGAGGAGGCACTGATGAGCCTGACCATGACTATCGTAATGCTGATCGCCGGCTGGCTGGCCGTGGCCACTGCCATGTTGTGGGGCGTGCTGCGGATTTCGCGGCGCCACCATCACCCGCAGCCCCCTGTGGCGGTCGAAAAACCGCAAAAGCACAACGCACGGCACGCGACCGCACATTGATACTGCAAACGTTCCGTGTCTAGTCCTGAAATAGGTTTACACCTGTTTCAGTCTCAAAATGCCCGATGCACCGCATCGGGCGTTTTGTATTTCAGGGATAAGTGCGGCCGCTCCCGGTTGTAGATTTGCACCGATTCATCCACCATTTTCACTGCATCCGCCAGGTCTTTGGGGCGATGCAGCAAAA